>TBL_comb47_HYPODRAFT_10006487_pt1 | contig 12624 bp, 10 predicted proteins | sample TroBogypolimnion_40_FD_10682 | JGI IMG/M metagenome (IMG submission 10682)
GAGCTTCCGGTAAACGATAGGTACCCTCCTGTTCAATCGGATTTTGGGTAGCCATCACTAAAAACGGATTTTCCAACGGGTAGGTATGCGCACCAATGGTTACCTGCCGCTCCTGCATCGCTTCAAGCAATGCCGATTGTACTTTCGCAGGGGCGCGGTTTATTTCGTCGGCCAATACAAAATTGGTGAAAATAGGCCCTTTTCGAACCAGAAATTCTTCATTCTTCTGGCTGTAGATCATCGTTCCAATCAAGTCGGCAGGCAAAAGGTCTGGGGTAAACTGTATCCGGGCAAATTTAGCATCAATTGTATTTGCCAGTGTGTTGATTGCCAGCGTTTTTGCTAATCCTGGCACACCTTCTAACAGAATGTGTCCATCGGAAAGTAATCCGATCAATAAACTTTCAACAAGGTGTTTCTGTCCGACAATTACCTTGTTCATCTCCATGGAGATAAGATCTACAAATGAGCTTTCCCGCTGAATCCTTTCGTTTAGTTCTCTAATATCCAATGTCTGATTCATAATCCAATAGATAATTAATTATTGTGCTTTAAAAACGGTTACGAAAATAGTATTTTGAATTGTTTCATTAGCCATGATTTAATTAAAAAATGTTAAGTCTTTCAATTAATGAGCATGGAGGACCTTGAATTAAATATTAATTCTGACAATCCCCTTTGATTTCCACATGATGAACGTAAATATGGATATGTTTGTTTCGTTCGTTCACCGTTATTCATGGCATTATTGTCAATCGTTGAAGTGGATCTCTCTAAATTATCTGCAAAATATCATCCTTCCGAAAAATTAAAGTCCTACTTTTGCAGGATTAATGAAGTTGTAACTCATCATTGAACAGATGATGATATTGCGAAATTGCTATTTAACACATTAATTATTTACATATGAAACCAAAAATAGCAGCTCAGTCGGGTACGTTTGAATCGAGTGATGTAATCTTTTTGATTGAACCACTCCCCGACAATTCGGGCCGGAAACTCGAAATCTTTTCTTCTGTGATGCAGCAGTATGGTTCTAGTTTTAACCGCATCGTTACCGAAATGCTTGATGAATATCAAATGACAGATATTCATTTGATTGCCAAGGATAAAGGGGCTCTGGAACCCACAATTAAAGCCCGGCTTGAAACGGCAATCAAGCGCTCGATGGATCGACAGGAGGGAACTCTAAAATAACAGAACAGGTTATGATAAAAAGCTTTAAAAAACGGAGAAGTATGCTCTACATTCCGGGGAATAATCCGGCAATGATCCAACAAGGGGGAGTTTACGGAGCAGACAGCATTTTGCTCGACCTGGAAGATGCTGTGGCTTTAAACCAAAAGGATGCTGCCCGAACTTTAGTCCGGAATATGATCAAAGTGGTTGATTTCTACGATGCCGAGGTGTGCGTGAGGGTCAATCACCTGAGTACACCTTTTGGACTGGCTGATCTTGAGGAGATTGTCCCGCTGCAGCCATCCGCAATCAGGTATCCCAAAACAGAGTCTCCTGAAGAGGTAGCTGAGCTGCTGAAAATAATTGAGCGGATTGAAGACCGGCATGGTCTTCCACATAATAAAATGACCCTTCATGCGATGATCGAAACCGCTATGGGGGTTCAGAATGTTTTTAATATAGCCAGCAAGTTCAGTCGCGTAGATGCCATAACCATTGGGGGACAGGACCTCACCGCTGATATGAATATTGTTTACACGCCCGATGGTGCCGGAATTGATTTTGCCCGTAAACGAATCGTGATGGCGGCTAAAGCCAGTCATATTGATGTGATTGATACTGTTTTCCCCGATGTGAACGATGAGGAGGGTTTGCGCAGGGAGACCGAATATGCCAAAAAAATCGGATTTACGGGAAAGGCTGTCATTAATCCGCGTCAGATCGATATTATTCACGACGTCTTTACCCCGACAGAAGAGGAGATCAGAAAGGCATACCATATTGTCAAAGAGTTCAGAATGAATACAGCTGCCGGAATCGGGGTATTTGCCATCGATGGCAAGATGGTGGATGCTCCTGTTGTGGCAAGAGCTGAATATATTCTGAAGCTGGCGAATGTGACGGTTGGTTAAAAAGGGCCGTCGGTTTGCAACTGGCGATTGGCAAATTTTACCCTTGGATAAAAAGCAGCTGGCGTCTTGCAATTGGCCACTGGCAGATTTGCCAATTGTATTTTAATTATCATCTTTAAAATATTTCTGCAATGTTAAACAGCTTAGGAAGGGAAATTCCTGAATTTATTGAAGGGATCGGAAAACTTGAACCATTTCAGGGGGCGCTGACAAAGTTAAGAAAGGGGTGGATGAGTGAACCTACCATTCCGGCTCCAAACAGAGCCTATCTGCCTCATCAGAGTAAATTGTGCAAGTCATTGGAGGAAGCTATTATGCGCAGTAATCCACATAATGGGATGACTGTTTCTTTCCACCACCACCTGAGGAATGGCGATATTCTGTTGGTTCAGACGCTTACAATTCTCCATAATATGGGCATCAGGGATGTCACTCTGGCCTCTTCTTCATTGAATGAGTGTCATGATCCGATCTTGCCTTATTTAAAGGATGGGACGATCACCCGCATTTTTTCTTCGGGTATTAGAAATCAGCTGGGACGCGCCATTGCGCTGGGAGTTCTTGACACCCCTGTGGTTATTCACTCGCATGGCGGCAGGGTCAGAGGCATCCATACCGGTAAGATTAAAATTGATCTGGCGATTATCCCCGCTTCAGCAGCCGACTGCGAAGGAAACGCAACAGGTTCGCATGGAAAATCTGCTTTTGGGTCTATCGGTTATGCGGTTATAGATGCCAGGTATGCCAAAGAGGTCATTGTAGTAACGGATAACCTGGTCGATTATCCCTGTATTCCGCTTTCGATATCACAAAATTTTATCGATCATGTGGTTGTTGTGGATTCGATTGGGGATGCTACCAAAATTGCCACCGGGACAACCCGTATCACTAAATCCCCAATGGATCTAAGGATTGCAAAGATCGCCGCTGATGTTATCGAACACTCCGGATTTTTCGTTCCGGGGTTTGCTTTTCAGGTGGGAGCCGGAGGTGCCTCGCTGGCGGTGGCTAAATTTATCCGCGAAAAGATGAGAGCCAAAGAGATAAAAGGGAGTTTTATGTTGGGTGGTATCACCTCCTATTGTGTCGATATGCTCAATGACGGGCTTTTTGAGACTCTTTTCGATGTCCAGTCATTCGACGCGGTAGTTAGTAACTCTCTTTTAAATAATCGCCGTCATATTGAGATCCCGGCTGCTCTTTATGCCAATCCGTTCAATTGCGGCTGCATCACCAATAAAATTGATGTTGTCGTACTTGGAGCTCTCGAAATTGATGTTGATTTCAACGTGAATGTAATCACTGGCTCTGAAGGATATATCCGTGGAGCATCCGGTGGCCATTCCGATACTGCTTCCGGTGCAAAACTCACTGTTGTCGTTTGTCCTTCATTTCGTGGAAGAATCCCTATTATTAAAAAGAGGGTGCACACAATCGTTACACCAGGAGAAACGGTTCATGTGCTGGTGACCGAACGTGGAATCTGCGTAAATCCTGCCTTTAAAGAACTTGAAGAAAATCTCAGACGGGCTGGTCTGAATGTTAAAGATATCCATGACCTCGAAATAGAAGTGGATAAAATTACCGGTATCCCCGGCCCATTGGAATATACCGATAAAATAGTGGGGATCGTCGAGTATCGCGATGGCACGATCATCGATGTGATTCATCAGATTAAGGAGAAGTAATGTGGGAGGCTTTTAGGCTGTAGCTTAATAGGTATTTAGGCTGTAGACTAATAGGCTTTTAGGGTTGACAATTTTAAGAAGAGTTTCTAACGTCTCAAAGTTTACATTTTAACAGCCTAACAGCCTCTAAACTAACAGACTGCAGTCTAATAGTCTAACAGCCTAATAGTCTAACAGCCTAATAGTCTAGCAGCCTAATAGTCTAATAGTCTTTAAAAAAAAGAATTATCGAACCACTTCAATCAATATTGGAAGCCCGTGATCAGCGGGCGCTTCTCAAGGGGCAGATCGCAACGAGAGGTTTGCCTTCCTTGAGTTTAACCCTGAATATCCCCGGATTTCCCAAGAGTAATTCCGCGGTACAAAACTTCTTTGGATATTGTGTGGTTGATTTCAGCTATTTTTTAAAAGCGAATTTGATTACTATTTTTGAAGAAGAGGCGATTTCAGGAAACGATGCCGCAGGCGATTTTTTCATTGTCCCTGTTACATCCGGTTCCAGAGCGCTTCATGAAATCAAACAATTTTGTGAAGCGTTTGAACAGAATCATCGCCTGGGACGATTTATAGATGCTGATCTGAATGACAAGGAAGGTAACAGCGTATCATCGGGAAAATCAAAAATCTGTTTTTTCTGTCTCGAACGACCTGCCATTGAATGTCGGCGTGAGAATGCCCATGATACTGAAGAGGTGAGAACATTTATGTTTTCAAAAATGGGGGCATATTGCAATGAGAAACGCGAAGGTGTGGTTATTCAAAAACTTTCGGCACTCGCATTAAAAGCAATATTTTCCGAGATTTCCCTTACCCCAAAGCCCGGATTGGTCGATAAATTCAGCAATGGGAGCCATACGGATATGAATTACCAGACTTTTCTGGATTCCACAATAGCTATTTCTCCATGGTTTCCGGAGTTGGTGCGGGAAGGTTTTAAATTCAATGACACTGACCTGACCAAAGCGTTACCAATTCTTCGGAATATTGGACTGCGCATGGAATCTGCGATGTTTGAAGCTACCCGAAATGTCAATACCCAAAAGGGGATTATTTTTCTTATGGGGCTCTCGCTGTTCGCCTGTGGCAGATTGCTGGGTAACAGTGACCGGTTTACCAGTGACGAATTCAGGAATATTCTTCGGGGTATTTGCAAGGATCTGGTTAACAATGAACTTGAAAATGCAAGCAATGGAGTATTAAGTCATGGGGCTGATATTTTCCGTAAATACGGCTTTAGCGGTGCCAGGGGTGAAGCTGAAAGTGGCTTTGAAACAGTTTTTGAGTTTGGTTTGCCACAGTTAAACGAAGATTGTCAGCTAAAAGATAAAGACCTTATTCAGTGTATATTGGCATTAGCTGCCAAAAATAATGACACTAATATACTTTACCGGAGTAATCCGGAGACGCTGCATGATTTTCAAAAGTTGTGCAAAAGAGCGCTGGAAGATTTCAATGACCGGAATTATGGGGCAGTGATTGAATTTTGTAAAAATAACAATATTTCACCCGGGGGGGCCGCAGATTTGTTGGCGGTGACTATTTTTGTATGGTCGGTAATACATGCAGATCTGTAACGGAATGATATATTGTAGACGCGCGGCTGTTCGTCTCTACAGATGAATTAATAAATTGTATAAAATATATTTACACAGAATTAAATGACTTTTGAAGATACTGATTTCAGACAGGAGACCCTTGATATCGAAAACCCTTACGACGTTAAGTTGGTGAAGGATTTTCTGGGTGGTCTTGGATTTGAATATGATCCCTCAGAGGTCGAATGTACGATGATTGTCTACAATTTGAAGGGCGATCTGGTTGGGACCGGTTCCCATCAGGGGCGGATTCTGAAATATTTTGCCGTGGCTCCCAAATTCAGGGATTCCACAGCCTTCGCCTTGATCGTTACCTATATGACCGAGAAGCTACTGAAGATTTACAAACATACTTTTGTCTTTACCCGTCCTGAAAATGCAATACGGTTTACCGGTTTGGGCTTTACTGAAATTGCATCGGCAGAGCCACTGTATACCCTGTTGGAGTTTGGCTTTGAATCGATTTTTACTTACCAGGATTATTTAAAAACGCTGGTTGTTCCCGTAGAAAGTGATGCAGTGGCGGCCATAGTAGTCAATTGCAACCCTTTTACAAATGGTCATAAATTCCTGATTGAAAAGACTGCCGCTGAGAATGATGTGGTATATCTATTTGTAGTTGAGGAAGATCTGTCTGTATTTCCATTTTCAGTCCGATGGGATCTCATCCAGAAGGGGATCGGCCACCTTAAAAATGTGAAGATGGTTCGTGGAGGTATGTATATTGTATCGGGATCGATATTCCCCGCCTATTTTTTGAAAAATGAGAAGATTGATGATGTTATGCAAAAGCAGGCGGAACTTGATGTTGAAATTTTTGCTAAATATGTTGTGCCTGTTTTGGGAATTAAAAAAAGGTACGTTGGAACAGAGCTTTATTGCAAAACAACAGAAAGCTATAATTTTGCAATGAAAACGATTCTTCCTCTATCAGGCGTGGAAGTTATTGAGGTAGCCAGAAAAGCAATCGGTTTGGGATCAGATAATTTGCCCGATTATATCAGCGCATCGAAGGTACGGGAGGCGATTAAAAGGGGTAAATTGTCCGAGGTGATTGATTTTCTTCCGGATTCAACCCGGGATTATCTGTTTTCTGATGAATCATTGCCGATACGGCAAAAGATTAAGGAAGGAAAGGGAAGGCATTGAAAAATGAAAGAATGAAAGAATGAAAAATGAAGAATGAAAAATGAAGAATGAAAGAATGAAGAATGAAAGAATGAAGAATGAAAGAATGAAGAATGAAAGATGAAGAATAAGTTTTTAAAATAGGATGCAACGATATTTTATACAGCTATCGTATGATGGGACCGCTTATCACGGATGGCAGATTCAGCCCAATGGTATTTCGGTGCAGGAGATGGTCGAAAAGAAACTTTCGGTTGTTGCCCGCGAGACTGTTATGGTTACCGGTGCCGGGCGTACCGATGCAGGCGTTCATGCATCATTTTTTGTGGCTCACTTTGATGTTGAAAATGAACAGCTTGATAATGAGAAAATCATTTATAGTCTGAATAACCTATTGCCTCCTGATATCGCAGTTCAGAGTATTTACAAAGTGCATCCCGAGGCTCATGCCCGGTTTGATGCCTTGAGCCGAACTTATAAATATTATCTGGTCAAAATTAAAGATCCATTTTTAAGGCTATATGCAGCGAAAGAGCCTCGGGTCCCTGATCTGGAAAAGATGAATGAATCAGCGCAGAAATTATTTGATTATGCCGATTTTACCAGTTTCAGCCGATTGGGAACAGATGTCAAGACAAATATTTGCAAGATTACTGTGGCTGAATGGGTTGTAGAAGGTAACGGCTTTGTTTTCACAATCAGGGCTGACCGATTTTTACGGAATATGGTGCGAGCAATCGTGGGGACCTTATTGGAAGTAGGCTTTGGTAAAATCTCAATCGAAGAATTTTGCAGCATAATAGAACGGAAAGATCGTTGTGCTGCCGGGGCAAGTGTACCGGCCAAGGGATTATTTTTGGTCGATATCGGCTATCCGGAAAATCTTTCTAAAGGATTGATCGGGCAGATAAAGTGATACTAATCCGGCATTTCTACCCATATCCTGTACCTGCCGACACATTGAATATGCTGAAAACACCCATTCCTGATATTATATTAAAAATATAAATCCCGCACAGGATTTTGATGCAAGAAATTATTAAGTGCAAAGGTTATTGTTCTTTATGTTCAAAAATCTTACACTTTAAATAGTTCTGTTATTCCCTGTTCCAGATTTCCCAGGCGGCCTGTGCCTGAAGATGGAGCATCTCCAATCCATTTTTAATGGTTGCTCCCCGCTCCCTTCCCTGTTTTAAGAATTCTGTGACTTCCGGATTATATACCAAATCAAAAAGTAAATGTTTGGAAGTAATCCATTCAAAAGGGATAGCCGGACAACCGTCAATATTTGGAAAAGTACCAATCGGAGTGGTGTTTATGACTATTTTGTAACTGTCCATAATGTCCTCATCCAGATCAGTGTAGGAGATTTCCCCCTTCTCTTCGGGATTACGTGATACTAAAATAGCATCAATTCCGAGATTTTCAAGTGCCTTTATCACCGCCTTCGATGCTCCTCCGGTTCCAAGTACCAACGCCTTATGGTGATATTTCTGGAGCAATGGTTTAATCGATTTCTGAAATCCGTGAATATCAGTATTATAACCATGGAAGGATATCCGACGACCAAAGCGGCTTATTTTGACGGTGTTAACAGCCTGGATCTGCGCTGCTGATTCGTCGATTTGGTCCAGGTAAGAGATTATCTGCTCTTTATACGGTATAGTCACGTTGAACCCCTCCAGATCAGGATGAGTACTGATCAGGTGACTTAACTCCCCGATATTTTCAAGTTCAAAATTGAGATAAACTGCATTAATCCCCTCATTCGCGAATTTTTCGGTGAAGAACTTTCTTGAAAAGGAGTGGGAGAGCGGAAAACCGATCAGTCCGAATTTACGTTTCATTTAAAATTTCACAAATTATGACTTATTGAAACTCGTCGATGATCTTTAAGATCCAACGTTTCGATTGCAGACCCGGAAAATCAAGGAACATTTCAGTGTGCATCGGGTAATTGAGGGTGAGTGCCTTCCTGAGATAAGCCTTTGCGAGATGTAAATTTCCATTTTCTGCAAGGTAGCCAGAAAGTTTATAAAGCATCAGTCCATTTTCAAATATTGTTTTTTCGGCCTGAAACAGGGTCTGTATGGCCAGGTCAATCTGATCATAATGGTAGAAGAAATCGGCAAAGGCTATCCAGAAATCCGGGTTAGTTTCGTCTATATCAACTGATTTTCTGAACGCGATCAGTGCATCTTCGTAATTGTCGAGTGCTGCATTCACTTTTCCGAAGGCGTTCCAGAAATCGGCACAGCTATCATCTAATTTGAGTGCTTTTTTCAGAAAAACAAGACTTTCAGAAAGGTTCTCTTCAATCATCAACACAATTCCAGCACCATACCAGCCATCAGCATTATTGGGATCGAGTTGTATCGCCTGTTTATAATAATTATACGATTTTGTATATTCTTCAAGCTGAAAATAACACTCTGCGATATATACCCGGGCATCGGATGAGTTTTTGTCAAATCGTAAATAATCAAAGTAATAGATTAACGCTTCGTCGTAGCGTTCTATGGTGGAAAGGGTATTGGCTTTATTGAAAAGGGCAGATGCGTAATTCTCGTCGATCGCCAGGGCAAAGTCATACGCTTCAATCGCTTTGTCATATTCCTCAAGGCGGGTATAAATGATTCCGAGGTTGTACCAGGCTGATTCTGCAAAAGGATCAATATCAAGATATTCATTATAGAAATGGATGCTCTTCTCATCTTCGCCCAATTTATCGTAACAAAAAGCAAGATCGTAAAGAACGCTATCATTTTTAGGATTTTCCTGATAGGCTTTCTCCAGAAAATAGGTAGCACGGCGATAATCGGTGTTATGCACATAACCTGCCCCAATATTGTATAGCAGCTCATCCCGGTCTTCAAAAGAGAATTTTTCAGCTTTCCGGTAATAATCATATGCCTTAGCCTCCTCACCCTGCAAACTGTAGCAGTTCCCAAGCATTAAAAGTACTTCGGGATTCGTATTTTCAATTTCGCCAAGCATTTGAAGCAGCTGAAGCGCCTTGTCTGTCTTGAGTTGTCCGATCAGAACCTGCGCTTTTTTAATTTTCACCATCAGTGAATAGGGATGTTGTGAAATTGCAATTTCACAGGCCTGCAAAGCATTGGTTAGTTGGTTTTTATCAATATAATGGTCGACAATATGTTCAAAATCTGACACATCAAAGAAACCCATCTGCTCATCAGACAGCATTTTCTTATAACGTTTCAAGATTCCGGCAAATTCCTTGCTTTCGGAATTTTCTTTTGCCCCTTCCCACATTGCCATACTTCAATTATTTGTTTGCAAAGATAACAATTTGATTTATGATCTATAATGGCTGATGTTCGCTTCGTAAAAGATCGTTTACCGTTTTTACCGGGTTGAAGGTGATGATGGGAACCTCCACAAACAAGGTAATCCAGTCGGCCATCGCTCCGTTCCACAATCCGGGCAGTTCCTGGGCTTTGAGAGTTTTCCCGTCCTTCGATTTGGAGGAGATAAATCCTGTCTCCGGATCCCGGTATTTCAGCAGATCAAACTTATCACCCTGATAATTACGAATCCCGCAAACCAGGTCGACAGGATTAAAATGGGTTGAATGATGCGCTATCTCATATTGCTTGAGGTCTTTACTGTTAATCTGGCTGCTTTCAACAACCTGAAGGGAAACAGTTCCATCCTCGTTTTGTGCCCAAAAGGGTCCTCCTCCCGGTTCACCTTCATTCTTCACCATTCCGCAAATTCGGATTGGCCGGTTCAGCTTCCGATAAAGGTAATGAATCAGGGTTGAATCATCGGCATTATACTGTTTATCAACAGGTTCTATGCAAAGTTCTTTTTCAGTGAATTCGATGATCTCAGCCAACTGCTGATCCGAAACCAATTTGGTTTCGAGAAGTCGTAAATAGCCGAATATCCGCTCCTGGTATTCGGACAAAAGCAGAGCTAAAGCCATCTTATACCGGACTGTTTCCTCTTTTAGCCGGTCGGGAACCACATTATCGATGTTCTTTACAAAGAGAATATCTGCTTCAATTTCATTTAAATTATCGAGTAGTGCTCCATGACCTGCCGGTCTGAAAAACAGACTGCCATCTGAAAGCCTGAACGGATTATTTTCCGGATCAACGGCAATAGTGTCTGTAAACGGCTTTTGCTCTGAAAAGGTAATGTGGTATTTTACGCCAAACTTTATCTCCAATTGGGGGGCTGCCTGTCCAATTTTTTGAGTAAACAGGCTGAGATGTTCAGGGGATACTGTGAAATGAAGTTTTACATTTCCCTGACTGTCAGATCCGTATAGAGCCCCTTCGATCATATGCTCTTCAACAGGCGTTCGTGAACCCTCCATATAAAGGTGAAAATCCAAAAGTCCTTTGGGCAGGAAACCATAGTTTAAACCTTTGTCCGACAATACGTAATCGATTATTTCGCAGTACCTCAACTGATTGTTTTCGCTTAATTTTCCGTCAAGTGCTGAAGTGAGTTTTTTGTAAAAGGCAAACTTTGAAAGTTGATCAAAAAACTGGCCAATACTTTTAAACCGTTCTTCCCGGAGGAGTATGGCGGCTTTATAGTTGGAATTGCCTGCTTCTTCGGCAAATGAGAACAATGATTGAAACATCCTGCTTGCAGCTCCAGAAGCAGGGACAAATTTGGCCGGTTGCAATCCTTCAGCAATTTTTTGGGTAAATTGTTTTACGGCTAAAGATACCCTGGCATCATCCATCCGGATAATGCCGTCACCAACGGTTGCAGGTCGCAGAACCTTCAGGAATGGGAATCCTTTTCTGAAATGGGAGAGTTGCTTTTCAATCTCCTGAAGATTGCTTCCCCGGTTTATGATTTGTTCCAGATCGTTTTTTGTAAACATTTTTTCATCATTCATGAGAAAATAATTTATTTTTTAAAGGCTAAATGGAACCCTCATCGATTTTCATCTTCATTGGCGAGCTTTTGCTCATGAGGGTTTCATTATGACCTAAAGATATACAAATGTTGAAAAAATGATTTAGATTTGAATTTTTTGTGACAATCAATTATCAACAGGAAGTTAACATCTCAGAACCCTCCTTTCCGAACGAATTAAAACTAAATTTGGCGTTCAAATCCGAGCTGATGTCAGATGCAATTACATTCCCATGGAATCATGGTAAAAGGTACAACGATTTTTCGACACACTTTAGAACTTTGTTTGAAGGTCGTGTTCAGAAGATTTCGGTCAATGCCGGGTTTACCTGTCCGAACAGGGATGGATCCCGCGGCCGGGGCGGTTGCACCTATTGCAATAACAAGACTTTTCAGCCTACATACTGTGGTCTGGATAACCTTTTGAAAATTCAGCTTGAGGAGGGAATTGCTTTCTTTTCAAGAAAGTATAAGACAATGAGGTATCTGGCATATTTTCAATCCTATACCAATACCTATGCTCCGGTAAATATATTGCGGGAATTGTATGAAGAGGCTATCAGCTACCCCGGAGTGATTGGTTTGGTAATCGCCACACGTCCCGATTGTCTGAGCAGTGAGGTGCTCAATTTGCTTGAAGAACTCTCCCGGAAATGTTACGTCATGGTTGAGCTGGGAATTGAGTCATTCAATAACAAAACTTTGGAAAGAATTAATCGCGGACACACCTGTGAAGAATCAATGGTCGCCATAAATGAGCTGGCACGCCGGTCGATTCATAATTGTGCCCACCTGATTCTTGGACTTCCCGGCGAAGATTATGTTGATTTCATGGAGCAGGCGAGGGTTATTTCCACCCTTCCGGTCGAAAATATTAAACTGCATCAGCTTCAGATCCATAAGGGAACTGCAATGGCAAAGGAATACTCCCTGTTTCCTGAGCGATTTCAACTCTTTACCGTTGAGGGGTATACCGGAATGGTGGTGGATTACCTCGAGAACCTCAATCCGTCGGTTATTGTGGAACGATTTGTTAGTTCAGCACCGGATAATATGGTTATTGCACCCCGCTGGGGAATCAAAAATTATGAGTTTGTGGCAAAGGTCGAAAAGCAACTTCTCGAACGGAATACATGGCAGGGGAGGAAATGGGAATGAAGGAATTAAAGAATGGCGGAATTAAAGAAATATAGAAATTAGGAAATTAAGAGATAAGGA
>TBL_comb47_HYPODRAFT_10006491_pt1 | contig 12621 bp, 13 predicted proteins | sample TroBogypolimnion_40_FD_10682 | JGI IMG/M metagenome (IMG submission 10682)
TTAGGGTATGGAAAATTTCCGGACGATTTAAACTGATCAATACCTGAAGGACTGAAGAATAAATAGCCATCGAAGGCACCACTTAACAATTCTTCGATCTTTTGCAACGGATGTTCAATGTAATTAATCTGCTGACGGTGAAGCCACTGCCTTGTTACTGACGACAATTCTTTGCCTATAAAAAAAACTGGATTTTCCATCTTTGTATCATTTAATGACTTTACAAAGATGTATATGAAAAAAAGACACGGAAATACCTTGTTCCGGGTATTTAATCTACCACGAAATAGGTATTCGGAGATTGAAGTAATCAAAAATACCAAACAAGAAATAGAATGAGTTTCTTACTTCTTGTTCGGTAATATCTTATTCAGGAAATATCATATTTCCCAAATATTCCTGAAACTATCTATTGTATCGAATTTTCTTTACAGCCGTTATAAGTCGGTCAATCTCGTCTTTAGTGTTGTAAAATGAGAATGACGGCCGGACAGTTTCCTCAACACCCAGGCGACGTAATGAGGGTTGAGCACAATGATGTCCTGCCCTAAGTGCAATACCCTCCTGATCAAGCAGACGACCAACTTCGTGTGTTGGAATGTCATCCATAACAAATGAAACTACGCTCACACGTTCCCTGGGATTTCCAATCAGGCGCAAACCATCAATTTTGGAAAGTTCTTCACGCGCATATTCGGTTAATTCATGTTCGTATTTCGAAATGTTGTTGATTCCGATTCGGCTCACATAATCGAGTGCGGCCCCAAGTCCGACAGCATCGGCCACATTTGGCGTTCCGGCTTCAAATTTGGCAGGCGGACCATTGAAGATGGTTTCTTCAATCGTCACATCCTGAATCATATTTCCGCCACTTTGCCATGGAGGAAGAATTTCAAGCAGGTTTTTCCGTCCGTAAACTACGCCAATACCATTAGGGGCATATATTTTATGTCCTGAAAACACAAAGAAATCGGCTCCCATTTCCTGTACATTGATAGGAGTATGAGCAACAGATTGAGCACCGTCAATTAAAACACGTGCACCCCAGCGTTTGGCTCCTTCGATAATAGCTTTTATCGGCAAAACGGTTCCAAAGGTGTTGTTTACATGACTCACCGAAACAATTCTGGTGCGCGGTCCCAAAAGCTTTTCATAGTCTTCGAGGATAATATCGCCGTTGTTGTTGATCGGAATGGCCAGCAGTTTCGCACCCCGTTCTTTGGCCATTTGCTGCCAGGGAACGATATTCGCATGGTGGTCGAGTGTCGAAATGATGATTTCGTCACCAGGATGTATAAATTTCCGGCCAAAGGTTTGAGTGACCAAATTGATTCCTTCTGTCGTACCGCGAACGAAAATAATCTCGTCGGTAGATGAAGCTCCAATGAAATTCTTCACCTTCTCACGCGCACCTTCATAAGCATCGGTTGAACGGGCTGCAAGGGTATGAGCTGCGCGATGAATATTGGAATTATCATGTTCGTAAAAATGCGAAACGGCATCGATTACTACTTGTGGTTTCTGTGTCGTGGCTGCATTGTCGAACCAAATCAGGTTCTTGCCATTTACTTTCTGATGAAGGATAGGAAAATCGTTGCGGATAGCCGGAACATCAAATGTTTCCCGGCCATCGTATTTAATTACCTGATCGCGTTCAAAAGAATAATCAGAAAAAGTAGATGGGACAAAGCCTTTTTCGGTTGCTGACGACAAATTGTTGGTTGGTTCCCTGTTCAGCAAGGCTTTTAACTCATCACCAACAGGCAAGCCCCCGGGAAAGATTTCAGGATTAAAGAAATAAGCAGGTCTTGTGCCTCCTGTTCCGGAGAGTCGGTCAAATGATTCATAAACCTCCTCCAGGTTGAGTTCATCATCGATCAATCCTGAAGCCAAACACGGACTTCCTTCCTCCTGTTGAAACCGTTCAGCAATTTGCCGGAGCTGACCTATATCGGGCACCTCACCATTCAAGCTTGTGTGGTCAAAAGGCTGATTTTCCTGTATCATAGTCGTCCTGTTTAAGTGCTTATTTTTCAATGCTGTTGCGATGCTGATAGTCATGATAATATCCCACCTCAACGTTTTCAAGAACGGCAATGGCATCATCTGTCAAAGCGGCCAGAGAGAAATATTTGGAAAGCAAATAAGATGCGACACCAAATTTGTCCAATCCCATCAAACGGGCCGACATGCTTGGAGCAATTTCGCCCGGGATACCGGTCTGTTGTAAACCAACAACCCCTTGCTCTGCTTCACCAATCCGCACTAAAATGATACTGGTTGTTCCGACACCACGGTTGGTCAGGTATTGGCCTTTTATTTCCAGTTTATCACTTGGAATAACCGGGACACCTCTCCATAAATTTACCGCGATGCCAAATACATTGGTGGTTACAGGAGGAACGCCCCTCCAGGTACATTCGCGTTCGAAAGCTGCAATAGCCCTTGGATTTGCAAGGAAGAATGCAGGATTTTTCCATACCAGCGATAACAATTCATCCAAATCATCTGGTGTTGGAGCTCCGTAACGGGTACTGATACGGTAACCAGGTTCCACACTATTGAGCAATCCGAATGTTTTGTTGTTAATTAATTCCCATTCCTGACGTTCCTTGATACTCTCTATGCTTAGTCGCATCTGCTGTTCCAACTGGTTGTACGGATTATTGTACAAGTCGGAAACACGTGTGTGTACACGAACGATGGTTTGAAGTGTATTGAGCGAATATTCCCTTGGGTTTTCTTCGTAGTCTATATAGGTTTCTGGAATAATGTTGTCTTCTTCGTGTCCCGAAACCAAATCAATGTGTTTTTCGCCATGTGTGTTTACCGTAGCTTTCAGGCGTAAATGCTCATCAATGGCTTTCTGGAACTGCTCGCGGAAATCGGGAACTTCTTTGATAATGGTTTCCAGTTCAGCACTGCTCAGTGTAAAGAAAACTCCGGGTGTAATCGAACGGACAGTTACTGAGGATGGTTTATCTGAAATCAGGTCAGCCTCGCCAAAATATTCTCCGGGAGACAACAGACCGACACGTAAATCCTCGCCATGAGGTCCATTGCTCAGTACTTCAACCTGACCGGAAGCAATAATAAAAAACTTCTGTCGATCGTCTCCTTCGCTGATCAGACTGCTACCCAATTCAACTTCTTCAATAACGAATCGTTTAGCCAAACGGTTAACAATTTCTTCATCAATATTCGAAAATAATGGAATTCGACGCAATGAATCGGAACGGAAGGAAGGGATGCCTTCGAGGTATTCAATCTCAATCCGCTCGGCTTTTTTCAGTTCAACTTTAGTGCGGTTTACCCGGTAGGTGCCGGAATCTACCTGAACCCAAGGCAATAACTTAAGTAACAAACGCGGGGTGATTGACCCCATTTGTGGCGCTGTCTTGGTTGTTGTGGCCAACTGACGGGCTGTTGCAGTAGTCACACTACGCTGTAAATCATTCTTTGCCATAGCTTCCTTGTTTAAAGATTTGTTGTTGTTGTTTTTATTATTCAAATAGTCAACTGATTTCAATCAATCTGGATTTCTTCTTTTTCTACTTTACCCTCCTTAATTCGAAAGGACTTAATATCCGGTAATTTATCAGCAAGCGATACAATCACATAACTGATATTGGGATCGAAAGCCAGCCGGATATCTTCCTGTGAAGGCCTTGCCGGAGTTTCAGGATGACTATGGTAATTGGCCAGAATTTCCAATCCGTCTTTTCTTACTTCACGCACCACCTTAAATTGCTCTGCCGGATCGAACGAGAAATGTTCGTTGCTGTGATCAATATTCGTTAACCGAAACTGCCGGGTAACTTCTCTGCCAGAACCAGCCAGATAGCCGCAAACCTCTTCAGGCAAGCCAGTCTTAGCGTGGTCAAAAAGATCATTGATAATATGCTGTGGTATCTGAAGCATAGTCCCTCCAATTATTTTTGAATGAGAACTTTATGCACCAAACCTTCCACATGCGATACTTCCAGTACTTTGAACCCTTGCTCACTTGCGCTTTTCGGTACATTTTGGAGCGGTTCACCTTCGGTAAGCAACACTTCCAATACATCACCAGGATTAAGCTTTGATAATTGGATTTTAGTTTTCACAAACGTCATCGGGCAATGTTCCCGGGTAATATCTAATTTATAGGTAGCCATCTTAAATTTATTAAATGAATATTGTTCTTCCTCCTTCTGATAATTCAAGGAATGTGGCAACACCAAGCACACCTTTTACTTCGTGAATGAAGTCACTCGTTTCGAGGCCAAGAATATGCATAGCCATCTCACAGGCATAAAGATTTATACCTAAAACCTTAGCCGCTTCAACTAATTCTTCGAGAGTTGCAACATTGTTCTTCCGCATCATGTATCGGAATATCTTCGGACTAATCCCGCAAAAATTTAACCGACTCACGGGTGCACTTCTTAAACCACCCATGAAAAACCCAAATAGTTTTGGAAGAAATCCTTTCCCCACAAATGCCCGTCCTTGTTTCTTTTTGATGGCATCGAGCCCCCAAAAGGTGAAAAAGATATTGACTTCATAGCCTACTGCGGCAGCGCCGGTGGCTAAAGTAAAAGTAGCGACAAGTTTATCGAAGTCACCGCTGAAACAAATCAAAGATAGTTTCTTCTGAGCTTTCGGCTGAATTCCTAATGTATTGTCTGTTGCTCCCATAATCCCTATGATATTTACAATTTGTCAATTGACGATTTACTATTTCCTAATGTCTATCCTTTATTTCACAGGTTGCCTGTTCGTAATCAATCAATCCGGTGATTGTAGGATGATCGCCGCAAACAGCACAACGGTGATTGTGTTTCACTTTAATGGTTCGGAATTCCATTGTTTTAGCATTGAAGGTCAACAACCTATTGGTAAGTAAATTCCCTACTCCTGTCAGGTATTTTAATACTTCAGCTGCCTGAATGGTTCCCAGCATTCCGGCAATAGCACCTAAAACGCCGGCCTGCGAACAGGTTGGAACGGCATTTGGCGGCGGTGGCTCATGGAAGATACAACGATAGCATGCAGTTCCCGGCAAAACGGTAATCGTTTGCCCTTCAAAACGAAGTATTCCTCCGTGAGAAAAAGGTTTTTTAGCCTGAACACAAGCATCATTGATCAGAAACTTCACCGGAAAGTTATCCGTACCATCCACTACAAAATCATAGTCCCTGATGATGTCCAAAGCATTATCTGCAGTTAGAAAATCATGATAGGTAATCACTTTTACATCAGGGTTTAACTGATTGATCTTCTCTTTTGCTGAAATAACTTTAGGTTTATTCACATCAGGAGTAAAATGAATGACCTGACGCTGAAGATTTGACAAATCGACAACATCTCCATCGATGATTCCAATAGTACCAACTCCTGCTGCAGCAAGATAAAGGGCAGCCGGAGCCCCCAAGCCCCCGGCACCAACAATCAGTACTTTTCCATTATTGATTTTCTCCTGCCCTTCAACTCCAACATCCTGCAGAATTATATGGCGACTATATCGGTGTATTTGATCTTCTGTAAAATCCATTTTGTTTATATCCTATTTTGCTATTTACGATCCATTCATTTGCCATTAGTCGAATTACCATTTACTATTTTATCTTTATGGTAAATCGTAAATGAACAAATGGGAATTATTGTGATCCTCCACCCATGAAATAAAGAAATTCAACTATATCACCTTCGTAGATGAGTTTAGAGTTAAAGTTTTCCCGCGGTAGAAACTCACCATTTACCTGTACTGAAACCATTTCGGGTTGAGCTACATCATTTTTTTTAATCAAATCGATCAGGGAGATTGGAACTTCCAACTCCTGCTCATTACCATTTACCTGAATCTTTGCCATTTTTTGTATTTATTTATCTTCGTATTAATCTTTAAATCACACTATCCCGGTCAGATGCAGGTTTAGGTACTTCCAACACTTTCTCAACCTGATAAAGCACGGTTGAAAGGTATCGTTCACCTGTATCAGGAAGAATCACAACGATTCGTTTATCTTTATTCTCCGGGCGTTTTGCTATTTGTATGGCAGCAAAAACTGCTGCTCCTGAAGAAACACCGGCCAATAATCCTTCTGTCCGGGCAAGTTGACGGCCAATTTCATAAGCTTCTTCATTTCTTACTTTGAATATTTCGTCATAGATATTTACATTCAGGATACCCGGAATAAAACCTGCACCAATGCCCTGAATTTTATGCGGTCCCGATCTTTCTCCTGAAAGAACTGCCGAATCAAATGGTTCAACAGCGATCACCTTGATCTTTGGATTTTTCTCTTTCAGTACTTCACCAACTCCGGTGATTGTTCCTCCGGTTCCAACACCTGCAATGAAAATATCAACCAGGCCATCGGTATCATTCCATATTTCCTGTGCCGTTGTTTTACGGTGAATAGCAGGATTGGCGTAGTTATCGAATTGTTGCGGGATAAAAGCCTTTGGAAAGGTGTTTTTTAATTCAACAGCTTTGCGGATAGCACCGCCCATACCTTCAAAACCCGGACTAAGGACAATTTCTGCACCAAGCGCTTTCAGAATATTCCGTCTTTCGATGCTCATAGAATCAGGCATGACAAGGATCAAACGATATCCCTTTGAGGCTGTAACAAAAGCAAGGGCAATACCGGTATTTCCGCTGGTTGGTTCAATGATGACCGTATTCTTATCAATCCAATCCAGCTTTTCAGCAACATCAATCAGTGCAAATCCGAGACGGTCTTTGATGCTTCGTGCAGGATTGAAAGATTCCAGCTTGGCAATGATTTTGGCTTCCAGATTATATTTCTTTTGAATCTGTTTAAGTTCCAGCAATGGGGTATTCCCAATCAAATCGGTTATACTTTTTGCAATTTTTGCCATGGTTATGATTGAAAAAAAATGAATTAAATGAATAACAATTGTGTTATGAATATACGGTATCCGAAATCCAATGAGAATTGAATTCCGTATACCGTATTTCTGTTAAATTTTACTGATACACATATCTGGTAAAATCTTAAAAAAGAATTCTAATATCAGTCCATCATCATAAAGATGCAAAGTTTAGCAGTTCATATTCATGCAATATGCCGGTTAATTGGCGCTTACAGCAACTGGCGCTTCTTCAAACTGATAAAGAATGGTTGATAAATATCTTTCACCGGTATCAGGAAGGATCACTACGATCGTTTTTCCTTTGTTCTCAGGTCTTTTGGCAACCTGTAAGGCAGCATAAACAGCAGCTCCTGAAGATATCCCGACCAATAAACCTTCTGAACGAGCCAGTTGGCGACTGGTTTCAAATGCATCTTCATTACTGACCTGCAGAATTTCGTCTATCACCGATTGGTTTAATACATCAGGTATAAATCCTGCCCCTATGCCCTGAATCTTATGCGGACCAGGTTTTCCACCTGAAAGAACGGGTGAACCAACCGGTTCAACAGCAATAATCTGAACGGATGGTTTCCGTTCTTTCAGAACTTCACCCACACCGGTAATTGTTCCACCGGTTCCTATTCCTGCAACAAAAATATCTACTTCTCCATCAGTATCATCCCAGATTTCGATGGCTGTTGTTTGCCGGTGTATTTCAGGATTGGCAGGGTTTTTAAACTGTTGCGGAATAAATGAATGAGGAGTCAATTCGGCCAGTTCAACAGCTTTGGCGATTGCACCTTTCATTCCTTCACCTCCGGGAGTAAGAACAAGTTCTGCACCTAAAGCTTTCAGCAGGTTCCTGCGTTCAATACTCATCGTTTCAGGCATAGTAAGAATTAAACGGTAACCTTTGGCAGCGGCAACAAATGCCAGGGCTATCCCGGTATTTCCACTAGTGGGTTCAATAATTACCGAGCCCGGTTTGAGTATTCCACGCTCTTCGGCATCACTGATCATTGCATTTCCTATACGGTCTTTTACGCTTCCACCCGGATTAAAATATTCCAGCTTGGCTATTAATCTGGATTCAAGCTGATTTTGTTCATTGAAATTGGAAAGTTCCAGCAAAGGAGTGTTTCCAATTAAGTCGGTTAATTTTTCGGCGATTTTTGTCATGTTGTTGTTTTTTTGCTTTTGACAAATATTGAAGCAAATTATTTTTCACACAATACCTATTTACGAGTATATTACATACCATGTTTCAGGTATATCTAATTTACTGTTTCCTAATCAGAACCGACCAGAAATTATCCCTCTGTTTCTCTTCAAGGACAGAATGTCCTTCGTTTCTGACAGATCCTGGAACATTTTTTATCGGCGCTCCATCATCCAAAAGAATTTCAAGCAATTCGCCGCTTTTCATGGATGACAGTTCGATCTTTGTTTTTACAAAATTCATCGGACACGCCACTCCGCGAAAGTCTTTGAACCTTTTATCCGGAGTAATTCCGGCCACAACTGGATTAATATTCGGAATTACTTTATTTACCCTAAACTGAAGCGAGTCATCCATCTGATTGTATAAATCGATTACGGCATTTGCCAAATCTTCAATCAACTTGCGGTACTTTAAATAGCTTGCATTCGGATTTTCAAGAGCCAAACGGACAATCGGTTCATATGTCCGGCTGATATATTCTTCGTTTATAAATGAATGGATGAATGAAGTAAAAATTTCCTCACGGTTACTGGGTTCAATGCCCCTTGTCACCAACAACATTCGTGAAGAATGATAAACGATTCCGTAAAGAGATTTATTAATCAACTCAGGATCATGTGTTTTTTCAATTCCTTTTTGAATATCTAAAATAGCATCGCGGTCATAGTCAATCATATCAAACATACCTGCAGAACATTCGGCTGCTCCTTTCCCGGTAAGCGAGAAAACTTCTTCGGCTCCCCAATCGTAATAGTAATTTTTGTCTTCACCGAATGTGGGTATCGTTTCAAAGCCTGCCAGTAATTCTTCAATATCCGTGTGTCCTTCCTTATCCAGATAGTCATCAAAATCAACAAAGCTTGATTTCCTTTCATTCCACTTTCCCAAAAGCTGAGTGGTAAACAAAGGAACATCGCGTGCACTGATTTCGCCGTATTTCGTGGCAAGGCGGGCTTTATTGTCCCCGGTTCGACCACCTGCAACTACATAGTAGGCCGGATAAAGACGATCATTCCGTGAAGCTTTTCCATAAAAACCAAGGTTTGATAAATTGTGCTGTCCGCATGAATTGGGACAACCGGATAAGTTGATATTAATGTCGCTTAATCCGTCCAGATCGCTTTCCAAAATACCTGATAAGGTCTCCTTAATTGCTGAAGATGCTCCCCGTGCCAGACAAATACCCAACCGGCAGGTATCGGCACCGGCACAGGACACCAAAGAATTCAGGATTCGCGGCAAATCGACTGCTACACCTAAACTGTTCAGTTCCTGATACAATGAATTCAGCAATTGTCCCGGAATATTGCGAAGCAGAACATTTTGCCTCATGGTAAACCGGATCACATCCTCGCCGAGCGGAGCAAGAAACTCAGCCAATCGAATCAGTGTATTGGCGCTGACCATTCCCTGATCGAAAGGTACTTCCACAGAAAAAAAACCTTTCTGCTTTTGCTCCTTAACATACCGTTTAAACCATTTTTCAAACAACCCATTTTCAGAATTAAAATCAATAATCTGACTTTCATTCAAAGTTTGCGAAACTTCAGGAAGTACAAGCTCATAATTGCCTTCTGCTTTCAGACGATTAAACACTTCATCCAAAAGCTCAAATACACGTTCTTCTCCCAGCTTGTAAAAAATATAACGGATACGCGCTTTGTGGCGGTTTCGACGGTTTCCATGTTCCGAAAACAAGATCTTTAACGCTTCGCCCACATAAAGTACATCGGTAGCCGGAACAAAATCCGACCATTTAAATCCTGCAGTGGGTTTTGAACCCAATCCACCGCCAATATATACCCTGAAACCCTTTTCACCTGAGCGAGTAGTCGCAATCAATCCCAGATCGCTGAAGGTGGCATTGGCATTGTCCGAATCGTTTCCTGCCAAAGCAATCTTATATTTACGAGGTAACGACCAGGAATCTGATTCAGCAATTAAAGTATTGGTTAAGGCTACGGCATAAGGAGTAACATCAAAAACTTCCTCCTTCGAAATCCCCGCATCTTCAGAAGCCATAATGTTTCGGACGGTATTACCCCCACCTCCCCGCGACGATAAACCCAGTTTATACAACTGTTCCAGAATTTCAGGTGTCTTTTCGAGCTGTACATTATGCAATTGAAGCTCCTGACGGGTAGTAATATGAATCGGTTCGGTTTTTTCCCTTTGAGCCAGCAATGCCAGTTCTTCTAATTGCAAAGTAGTGATCATTCCTGCAGAACATCGCACGCGAACCATATACGTTCCGTTTACGCGTTGTTCGTAAATACCCATCGGTACACGGATAGCTTTAAATTTTACGGCTTCAATTTCACCGCTTCGAAAATCGAGCACATGCTTTGCAAATGCGCCAAGTTCAGTTTTCAGGGAATCAGGAAGATTATACATTTTAGTTTTTTTAAGACAACTTCTTTGGGGAAGTTTTTATGCAGGACAAAAGTGCAAACCCGGTCTTTGCAAACAAATACCATGTTAAAGGTATATCGCATACCCTATTTGGGTTAGTATTTATACCCATTAGAGGGGATATAAAAACTTACTTGTTTGCATCACCTTTACAACGTGAAAGTTCCTGTCCAATTTGGGACTTTCAATGATTAATTAAAATGAATTGCCATGTTTGACCAGGAATATTTAACATTGAATACTACAAATCGGGTGAGTTATGTGTCCCATCTGAAATGTTCGGGATGCGGAACAGTGTACTTACATCAGTCAGTCCATAATTTTTGTCTGAATCCTGAATGTCAGGAAACTTTGCTGGCTGAATATGAATTAAGGCCGGGTATTGTGACGAAAGAAGAGCTTAAAAACCGACCCAACAACATGTGGCGGTATAAAGAATTTCTGCCTATCAATGATGAACGGAATATTGTTTCCCTTGGTGAAGGCGGAACTCCGCTTTTTAAAGCCAATAAGCTGAATAAGGCGATTGGAATTGAAGAGCTTTACTGGAAAGACGAGGGGGGGAACCCAACAGGATCGTTTAAAGCCCGTGGAATGAGCGCCGCTATTTCGAAAGCAAAAGAGCTGGGCATTAAAAAGGTGGCAATCCCTACTGCAGGCAATGCCGGAGTGGCTTTAGCAGCTTACGGAGCAAGGGCCGGAATACATGTTCATGTGTATATGCCCCGCGAAACACCCGATCAACACAAGCGTGAAGTGAAATATTACGGTGCACAGCTGACCGAAATTGACGGGAATATTGGCGATTGCGGTAAACTGGTTGCCGAACTTACCGATAAAGGGGATTGGTTCAATGTTTCGACGCTGAAAGAACCTTACCGTCTGGAAGGGAAAAAGACCATGGGTTATGAACTGGCCGAACAATTGAACTGGGAACTGCCTGATGTCATTCTTTATCCTACAGGCGGAGGAACCGGACTGATTGGTTTCTGGAAAGCCTTTGATGAACTTGAAAAAATCGGATGGATAGGTTCAAAACGTCCGCGATTGGTGGCAGTACAATCTGAAAACTGTGATGGAATTGTTAGTGCATTTCACAATCATTCAAATAAATCGATAGCAGTCGATAAAGGCTTTACGATTGCCAACGGTTTAAGGGTTCCCAAATCGTTTGCAGATAAGCTGATCCTTAAAATACTTTATCAGTGCAACGGAACGGCCATAAGCGTGTCGGATTTAGAAATCAATGAATCGCTTAATGAAGTGGCAAGGCTGGAAGGTATGTTTATTGCTCCTGAAGGGGCAGCATTATGGGCGGCTCTCAAACGTCTTAAAGCGGAAAACCGGATCAGTAAAAACGAAAAGGTAGTTCTGATCAATACCGGAAGCGGATACAAATACCTGGAGAATATATTTGCAGGGGAATATATTTAGTGGGAGGATAAAAATCATAAAATTAAATAGAATGCGGATAAAATAGGATTTAGCAGATTAAAAGCGGATTAATATTCCAATAAATTGGAATGGATCTAAAAAAAGGGAATTTGAATGATAATAAATTCATATCTATTTCCGAAAATATCATCACAACTTGTTGTGATATAAATCCGTTTTTAATCCGCTAAATCCTATTTTATCCGCGTTCTATTGTTTTTTGTTTTATTTAAATAATAATTGAATTTGTTTGTACCTGTTATTTGTCAGACAGGCTGGTGTTAAATCTTAATTTATCAACTCTCTATTCTTCTTTTTCTTATCGTAATAAAATACATTTTTATTTTGGTTTCCGTCGGCTAAAGCCAGACGGCAAAGGATAATGCGCTCTTATAAGACATTCATTCAAAGTGATATCCTTTGCTCCCGAAGTATCGGGACAAGCTGTCTGGCTTTAGCCGACGGAAATAATTATAAAATATCTTCCTTAACCCATATAACAATCAACCCTTTGATTTTAGAACTCCCCCATCTTTAACATTCTCTATTTTATATCAAATCCCATTGTTTAATTAAAATATATTTTGTAATTTATCTCATTATTTCATTTTATTCAATTGAAGGATATGCCTGACGTCAAATTCGATTCAATTGTTGGCTTTCTTCCTGTAAATATTCGTCTTGAA
>TBL_comb47_HYPODRAFT_10006493_pt1 | contig 12621 bp, 16 predicted proteins | sample TroBogypolimnion_40_FD_10682 | JGI IMG/M metagenome (IMG submission 10682)
AAGCACAACAAAGATATCTTGAACTGGCGGGTATAGAATACACGTTAGCAGAGCAACTTGATAGAGATAGCCAAATCAAATACGGGCATATGATAATGATAAACGGCACTGTTTTTTCTGAGGATAATATATCTAGAGACGATCCGGCATTGATTTCTGTAGTTCAAGAATTAAAGGAAAAAGCCAATGGTAAGTATTCTAAACTCAAAATAGTATCTATACCAGCTAATGTAAAATGGCAAATAGAAAATTACGACGGCAAAGAATGGGTTGCCGAAGAACACAGAACATGGAGCTAAATAACTAGATATGCTATTAGGATACATAACTTTAATCACCGCCTTAATCATAAGTATTTCGGCTGCTGTCTATTCAATAATGGGATTAACCGCTATATTTGCCTCGGCTTTTTGGCCCGTAGTAGTGTTAGGCGGAAGTTTAGAAGTGGGTAAAATAGTAACTACTCTTTGGCTACATAAGCATTGGGATCGAGCCGAATCACAATATAAACTCTATCTGTCATTTGCTGTTGCGGCTTTGATGTTGATGACATCTATGGGAGTTTTTGGCTTTCTCAGCAAAGCACACTCTGATCAAAGTTTAGTATCAGGCGATGTACAGGCAAAGATAGCAGTATATGATGAAAAGTTAAAGATTGAAAAGGATAATATAGATGTTAATCGCAAATCTCTCAAACAGATGGACGAGGCTGTGGACCAAACTATGGGTCGTTCAACGTCGGAAAATGGGGCGGATAAAGCAATTTCAGTTCGCAGATCCCAGCAAAAAGAACGTAATCGCTTGCTTACGGAAATTACAGAGAGTCAGAAAAGGATATCCGTTCTTAACGAGGAGAGAGCGCCAATTGCCACACAAGTTAGGAAAGTGGAAGCTGAGGTTGGACCGATTAAATATATTGCGGCGCTGATATACGGAGATAATGCTGATAGCAACGTATTAGAAAAAGCAGTACGCTGGGTCATAATCCTTATTGTCAGTGTGTTTGATCCTTTGGCATTGACACTACTATTGGCAGCTACCAAAACATTTGAGTGGGAAAAGCAAGATAAACAAAAATTAATATCAAGTCAGAAAGAACCAGCTACTCCTGCGACTAAAACTGATTTCGAGGGTGTTCGTATGCCCGATGGTAAATGGACACAAACTGGACCTATCTTTGAGTACCAAGATGACCATCCCGAATATGAATGGGATGATACACTCGATACCGATGTGGGTGAAAAGCCAACAGAGGAAGAAAAAGCCGCATACGAACAGGATGACGGTCCTTTAACGGAAGAACAGGTTGAACAGATCAAAGCAGATGCAGAACTGTACAAGCCTACAGGCGAAATCATCGCCCAAGAACACCTATTCAAGAAGGCAGATGAGAATCAACAACAATATGAATCGACCAATATCAAAGAAGAAGAACCTTATCTAGATGTAGATGCTATAGTAGACGAAATAGAATCTTCCTTTGTTATAAAACAACCAGAAGCAACGACTAATCTTAAACAAGATATAGAGCCATATGGCAATGAACTACATCAACATTCTATGAGGGTATGGAAAAACAGTAACCCAAATACTAGGTATATCGATGTGTTGGAAGCGTATGACAGAAAAGAAATAGATCACATACCATGGCTACATCCAGAGCACATAGAAACACTAAATTTAAGCGACAGAGACGCACAAAGTTTTAATCTAACAGTGGAAGCTGACAACGACATTATCAAAGGTGAAGTAAAAGGATTTGGTTCCGCATTTCCAAAAGAAGCGGCAAAGGGAGATATGTTCTTGAGAGTAGACAGCCTGCCTAGTCAGCTATTTAAGTTTAACGGCAATCAATGGATAAGAGTTAATAAAAATTTAAGCGACGCATACGTATACGATGATGCTTACATAGATCATCTCATAGAAAAAATAGCCTCTGGCGAATACGATCCGGATTTATTAAGCGATATAGAAAGAGATCATATCAGTAAAAAACTAAAAGATATCACAGGATAAGAACAATATGACTGAAAAATTATCACACTGTTCATTTTGTGCAAAACACAAAGATCAAGTAGGAAAATTGATAGTAGGGCATGATGTTGCCATATGTAATGAATGTGTTGACTTGTGTAGTAATCTATTGGTAGATCAAAAACTTCATAAAAGTGCCGAGGTTAAAACTCCAGATCCAAGAGATATAAGAGATTATCTAGATAAATTTGTAGTAGGACAACCAGATGCCAAAAAAGTACTGTCAGTAGCTATAACTAATCACTATAAAAGAATTAACAATTCTAAAAATGAAATAGACAAAGCAAATATTTTACTAATAGGACCTACCGGTACTGGCAAAACCCTACTGGTTAAAACAGTAGCAGATTATTTAGATGTGCCATTCGTCATAGCAGATGCCACAACATTAACCGAAGCAGGCTACGTAGGCGATGATGTAGATTCGGTAATTACTAGATTATATAACAAAGCAGATAACGATGTTGAGCGCACACAGCGTGGCATTATTTTCTTAGATGAAATTGATAAAATTGCTCGAAAAAGCGAAAGTCCTACTGTGAGCAGAGACGTTAGCGGCGAAGGTGTACAACAGGCTTTGCTTAAATTAATAGAAGGTACTAAAGTAAAAATTAATCCGTTGGGAAGGAAGTCTGAGGCTACTATTGAAATAGATACTACTAATATCCTGTTTATAGCCGGCGGAGCCTTTGTTGGGTTAGAAACCATACTTAAAAATCGCATTCAAGGTTCAAATATAGGATTTGCGGCGCATCCAGTTAATGCCACAGAACTAGGTAATAAATCTGTAGGTTCGGATGATTTAGTCAAATATGGCATGATTCCAGAATTTGTAGGTAGATTTAATAATGCCGTAAGTCTACACCCGTTAACTAAAAATCAACTAATGTCTATACTTACTAAAGTAAAGAATAATTTTATCAGTCAATATCAGTGGCTGTTTGATCAAGACGGAATAAATTTAGAATTTGAGGAAGAATCTTTGGATCTTATAGCAGAACTCAGTATTAAAAATAAAACAGGAGCTAGAGGATTGCATTCGGAATTAGAACGAATACTACTTCCTCACATGTTTGATCTTCCTAGATATCGAAAACAAAACATACTAAAAGTAGCAATTAATAAAGATCTGGTAAATACTCCTGTAACACTAGCACAGGAAAATGAATGAGATTATATGGTAGTTCGGTGATTGTCAAAGACGGCAATTTTGAAAAAGCTATAAGAAAATTCAAGAAAAAAATATCAGAATCTGGTCTGCTCGAAGAGCTGCGAAGTAGAGAAAGTTACGAAAAACCCACCACAGAAAGAAAACGTAAAAAGGGTGCGGCCAAATCTCGCTGGCGTAAAAAATTGCGTGATCAGCAGTTGCCAAAAAAGCAATATTAATAAATATTGTTATGAAAATCAACGAAATATTAACAGAAAAGTGGAGCGCCAAATACAAGAAAAGTATCAACTGCTCACATCCAAAAGGATTTAGTCAGAAGGCACACTGTGCCGGCAAGCGTAAGCATAACGAAAGTATTGAACAGGAAATGACTTGCCCAGACTGTGGCATGTGTGAGACACACGGCGATCACAGTCGTGATACTATCGACGAAGCCTGTTGGAAAGGCTATCACAAAGAAGGCATGAAAACCATGTTTGGCAAACGCTATCCTAACTGTGTAAAGAATGAAGATGTGTTGGAAGGCAAAGAAAACTTCAATGGTATGAATATCTCTATGGAGATAGAAAAAGATGATGAAGATTATGATAACCATACAGTAATATATGTCACCGCCAGTGGCAACGGTAAAAAACTGGGTCATGTTGTATTTTTGTTTGATGGTGAATATCTACTACCACAATACCTAGAAGTTGAAGAACGCTATCAAGGTCAAGGCATTGCTAAAATAATGTATGACTACGTAAAGAGCAAAGGTTATAAGATACGTCGTAGTGGTCAACAGACTGATGCTGGGGCTGGATTTTGGCAAAAACATAGACCTGATCAAAATATCTGGGAGCAAGGTGTGGGGGAAGGTGCCGAGCTGTGCCCTGAGTGCGGTGGTTCCATGTACCCTGAAACCATGATCACGGAAAAACAAGATGCTTGCTACTATAAAGTCAAAAGTCGTTACAAAGTATGGCCCAGTGCGTATGCGTCAGGTGCTTTGGTACAGTGTCGCAAAAAAGGTGCTAAAAACTGGGGCAACAAGAGTGAAAGTATAGAAGAAGATTTACACAAATGGTTCAAGGAAAAATGGGTACGGTTCGGACCTGATGGCAAAATAAAAGGTGACTGTGCTAGAGGAAGCAGTAGCGAAGGCAAGCCAAAATGTTTGCCGCAAAGCAAAGCACATAGTCTAGGAAAAAAAGGAAGAGCTAGCGCAGCTGCCAAAAAACGAAGACAAGATCCCAACCCCGAGCGTTCAGGAAAAGCAATTAATGTCAAAACTAAAAGACAAGAAGATGTAGAGGAAGCGGCCAATGCCGCGCAACAGGCGGCTATCGCTATTAATATGAAAAAACATCATATTAAACCTAAACATACTTAACCAATTAACTTTACATATAATTCTTTTTACTGTAACATAAATACTTAACAGATGCCGCAGTTAGGGTCTGTATGTAGTATCTTGCTTAGTTAAAGGAGAAAAAAATATGAGCAAACTCACAGGTACCATTCTGGGTACAATCAACTATCTAAACCCCGTTTTAAACATCGCCCAAAAAGGGAGAATACTATGACTAGAATAACATCCATGGATCTAGCCCCATTTTTACGTACTACCATAGGTATGGATCAAGTATTCAATCGTATTGTACAGCAGATGGATACTTCTGCGTCACAAACGTACCCGCCTTACAACATTATCAAGACCGGGGAAAACAATATGGAAGTTCAACTGGCAGTAGCTGGATTTTCTCAGAAAGATATCGAAGTCAAGGTTCACGAAAATACTTTGATTATAGCAGGAGAAAAACAGCCAGAAGTCTGGCCAGATACGTATGAATATGTTTATCAGGGAATAGGAAGTCGCAGATTCATGCGTAGTTTTCCCATGGGAGAGGATTGCGAGGTATTAGGTGCCGAACTTAAAGATGGAATATTAACAGTTAAACTGGAACGCATAATTCCTGAAAGTAAGAAGCCCAAATCAATTGCTATTACCTACGTATCATAGTATAATAGTAAATACTGTGAGGGGCATTGGTCCCTCACACAACTAAGGAACAACAATGACAATACATGTAGACTTTGCGCCAAAAGTAGGAATTAACAGTCAAATTAAAGAACCGCCTCTTTTTAAGGTCATATATCTAAACGATAACGCAACTCCAATGGATTTTGTCATAGATACTCTAATGAATTTCTTTAGCTACACTCCGGAAACTGCTGTTAAAATCACACAAGATATACACGAAGAAGGTTCGGCTGTAGTAGCGGTTCTTCCATTTGAAATGGCCGAACAAAAGGGAGTAGAAGTTACACTGTCTGCTAGATCACAAAATTTCCCGCTACAGATTAAACTAGAACCCGAAGCGAATTAAGATATAGTCCGGCACAAGATCTCAAAGGATTGCAAAGCGTATAGCTAGTATTTTACAGATATACGTTTAGAATAATATGCTGCTTGACTGTATCCGGTGTTACCTTTACCTCTGGGATTACATACGTATCTAACATTGTCTATAGCCATATCTACTGGTCTGTGATAGTGCCCGAAGCACCATGTACTAATCTTTTTTTCAGTATCTTGTGCTAGTGCTGACATCATATGTGGATTACCCATAGAATTAAATCTCCATGTATCTATTAATTCTATATCATGTGTTATGATTCTGGGATCAGGCACTGTATGTGTAATTAAAACTATGGATTTAACGTCATTTTGAGTTTGTAGCTTTGCCACACTATTGATGATGTAAGAAGCATCGTGTAATCCTTGATTAATGTATTGACTAGCTTGATGACTCGTAATGCCGTCTTTTGATCTCATCCATTCTATACTTTGATTTAAATCCAATCCTATATCAAAATCGTAAGTCCACCATCCATTGGTAGCCAATAATGCTACTCCATTTACTATAACTACATTATCTTGCATATATACTACATTTGGTATAGATTCAATCAAAGATTTCAATTCTGTATAACTTCTGCCTAGATCATCTACATAATCCTTATGTTCATCATTGCCATCTATATAAAATACGGCAGAATAAACTTCACTTAATTGTTCAAGCGTATCAATGACCAAGACGCGGTCTCTTGCTATATCGCCGGCGACCACGCAATACGGGGCCGTTGCTTGTCCTGTCCAATCAAATTTGGACCATGTTTCTCTGTGTAAGTCAGAGATTAAATCAAAGGAAAATATCATAAATTTTTGAATGTATTAAAAATTAGATAACTATTTAATAGGAAATCAACAATGAACATTATTTTTGGAACCAAAGAAGCTGAAATGCTTGAAGAACGATATATTGTTCTTGAGTTAGATACAATCACTATCAAGTCAAGTACTCCAATAGTGACGTACTGTGTAATAGAAAATATGCCTATAGATGAGATATCTTTGATGGAAAATCTTAAAAAATTGCATCACAATCTAATGAAAGAATATCGTAATAAAAATTGGAACTTTTGCGAACAGGCTATTGATCAGTTAATGAAATATTGGGCCGGGGAATTAGATTCGTTTTATGAAATTTTACTAAAAAGAATTAAATCATATCAAGAACAAGATCCAGGTGATGACTGGACTGGTATTATAGCAAAATAATTATATAGCACTAGTTTTAAGCCATGCTATGGCTAAATACTAAGTGAATAAGATAATAACTCTACTCGTGATCTTTGTGTTTATGCCCTTGGGGCATACAGCTCCACTGCCAGATTTCACATTCAAAAGCCCCAGTTTCAACGGTTCGGGCTATGGTACATATCAGCTGACCATAGAAAACGAACAGTATACTAGACAACAGGCTGTGCTAAGTGCGCTACAATCAGCACAACAACAGGCGATAGCCACAGCGGCCAGTAATCCCATCAACCAATTTTTGACCAATTTGGAATCAAGAATCTACGCACAGATCAGTCAAAACTTGGCCACTGCTATGTTTGCCAACAACAACTGTAGCGCAGGACAACCCTGCGGCGGAACCATGAATTTCCAAGGCAATACCATACGCTGGAGCAAAGATCCAACCAATCCCAATCAGATACTGCTACAGGTAACTGACAATGTGGGCAACATAACCACTATAACTGTGCCCTTAGGCAGTTTTACAATGACCAACTGACATGAAAATACTATTATCCTTGGTGCTTGCGGCTATATTATCTGGTTGTGCTACCACGCAGAAAATGGGTGTTGAGCACAAGCCTGAACTGGTGCCAACCAAACTACAACGAGAATTTGATTCTGTGCCTTTGCCGGCTGGCCCCAAGCTCAGCGTGGCTGTGTATCAGTTTACCGACAAAACTGGACAACGTAAACCCACTCCGGGTATTGCCAGCTTCAGTACCGCGGTCACACAAGGTGCTGATGTGTTCTTGATCAAGGCCTTACAGGATGTGGGACACGGCCAATGGTTTGATGTGGTTGAACGCAACAACCTAGACGCCTTGACCAAAGAACGCTTGATCATCAAACAGATGCGCGAAGCCTACGAAGGCAAAGAAGCCAAACCTCTCATGCCCATGCTGTTTGCTGGCATCATATTCGAAGGTGGTATCATTGGTTATGACAGCAGTGTAGAATCGGGTGGCACAGGATATAACTTCTTGGGCATAGGTCCTAGTACACAATACAGTAAAGATGTGGTGACCATAAGCCTCAGGGCCATAGCAGTCAACACTGGCAAGATAGTGGCTGCGGTCACAGTGACCAAGATCATCTACAGTACTGCGGACAGTTTTGCTGTGTTAAAAAGCATCGAACCCGGTGGCAACATTGTAAGCAAGGTGTTTGATGGCACCACCGGAGCTGTCAGTGCCACAGCCGGCATATTCCAATTTGAAACTGGATTGACCATAAATGAACCCGGTACCTTGGCAGTGAAAACAGCAGTGGAAGCCGCAGTGGTCGAAATCATACGCGAAGGTGAGCGCAAGGGAGTATGGGATTATCGCAAACCTGAACAACCACGAGTGCAGATCACGCCGCCGGCTACTGTGGCGGAAACAGTCCCAGCGGCTGAGCCAACGCAAGCTATGGAAGTTGCAGAACCAAAAAAAGAAAAAATTGAGATTGCCAAGTTGGACAAAATGTATTTTGTAAAAAATACTCGAGTGTACACAACAAAATCCAATCTCGATGGGCCTGTGTATGGCCCGTATGTGGTAGTTTTGGCCAACCAAGTGGCAACAGTGACCAAAACGCAATTCAAAGATGTAGTAGAAATACAAACCGATTCAGGAGTCAAGGGATTTGTAAAACAAGATAGATTGAAAAGTTTAGAAATAGCGAACGATTAGGAGTCGCAAAAAGGCCAAAAGAGCCAAAAGGAAAACGCAATGAAAACAAGACTAGCCAAACTAATAATAACAATGCTAGCGATAACGGGTATAGCAGGAGCAGCCGATAACAGCATCTACATAGACCAAACCGGTGACAATTCCACGATCAATATAACCCAATCAGGTTATGGCAACGTGGTGCGCGGTATACAACCCCTGCCCAATGCCAACGATAACACTGTGAATGCCCGAATATACGGCAACAACAATCAATTGGCCATTACCCAGACTGGTAGCAACAATCGACTGGATCTGGGCGTACAGACCATGACCGGCAACGGCGGAGCAGGCAACCCCACTGTGACTTATACTGTGACAGGTGACAATGCCAAAGCCAAAATTGACAGCAACAACGAAGGTACCGGCATCAGTGAAAGCAATTCGATCGCAGTAAATCAGACCGGTAACAATTCTGGATTGAATGCTCGAGTCCTGGGCGGTGAAAACTCCTTGAGTATAAACACCGGAGGCGGCGACGGCAATGGGGTCAATTCATTTGTCAACGGTGGTAATAACTCCCAAAATATCAGTTTGTTGGGTGGTGGCAACAACGTGGCCACAGTATTACAAGGTGGAGCCAGTCCAGTCAATAACAGCAGTGTGGGCATTAACTTGGTTGGTGCCAGCAACGTGTTCAGCATAACACAAGATGGTGGCACTGCGGGCAATCAGGTCACTGTGGGTGGATACACAGGTGGGTCAGCCATGACCGGCAGTGGTAATTCGGTCACAGTGGCACAATACGGCAGCGCCGACAACACGGCCAATTTGGGTATTACCGGCAGTAACAATACCATAACAGCCAATCAAGCTGCTGGTGCTGCTTCCAACAATGTGCTCAATCTCAAAATGAATGGTAGTGGCAACACTGTGGGCGTTTCACAAGGCACAGGCACAGCCCCGCCACCTTCCTCAGTTGGTCTGCGTTGATGAAAATATTGTTGTTTCTCAGTTTGTGTTTCGTGTCAGTGAATCTCTGGGCTGGTATTGGTACCATAACCGAACAGGCCAACAATCCAGCATCGATACAAAGACAAAAGACCACATTGTCTGGCACCAAAGGAACAGCAGTAGAAATGGAAGATGCTGTAAAAACCGGACAGGGCAAAGTGGGCATTACCTTTGCTGACGATACCCGAGTACAAGTGAACGAAAATAGCCGATTGGTCATTGACGACTTTGTGTATGATCCAAAAAAACCCACCGCAGGCAAACTGGCACTCAACATGGCGTCGGGCACGGTGCGGTATGCGTCAGGGGCCATTGCTCATGACAATCCCAGCAAGGTTTCTATCAATACACCCACCGCCACTATCGCTGTTCGTGGAACTGATTTTACTACCACTGTGGATGAACTGGGTTCTAGCACAGTGATATTGTTGCCCAGTTGTCCGGCTGGTTATGCTGATATAGAACGTGACTGCAAAATTGGCATAATTGATGTGATTACTGATGCCGGACAAGTCACACTGGATCAGGCCTTTCAAGCCACAAGAGTGGACAGTCGTGGCACGCCACCAACTCGACCGGTCATTGTGCGACTGACTGCTGACAGCATCAGCAATCTGTTGATCTTGAGTCCGCCACCCGAAATTCGTCGAGCAGTATCGGACCAACGAGAAATGAATCGAGTCAATGCTCTTACCCAGGATTTTCTCAAAGAAGCCGATCTCAGCAACGTGTTGACTGAACAACAACGAACCATATTTGCCAATAGGCTCAACCAAAACTTTTTGGATCAGGACTTTTTACAAAATATTTTGACCTTGATCAACGAACAATTGGCGGCTGAACTCAATCTACTTAACAGCACCACGTCAGGACTGTTGCCAGACTATAAAGCCCTGTCAGGGGTCAAGGTAGCTGTGGACGATTTGACTGTGACTCTAAGTCGTGATGACGGTAGCAACATGTCCAGCGCCACATTCAGCAAATATAGCAATGCCACACTGTATCAAACACAAGGTTCCATCACGATAAAAAATCGCGTCAACACCGGCGGTACCACGGTGGTAACTTTGAAGCAGAATTGATATGAAACAGTTATTGTTACTGGTCATGCTGTTCTCCAGCGTTGTATCAGCTGATCCACAAATAGATTCGGCTCAGGCCAGATTGAACTATGTCACAAACAACAGCATCTATATAGATCAAGTTGGTGACTCAAACAACGTCAGTATTCAACAAAACAGTGGTCAAGCCGGCATAGCTGGAGTGGGTGCCAACGGTATGCCCATACAAGGCGATGGCAATTACGTAAAGATAATCCAGGGCGACCCATTGGGGTCAGGACAGCACCTGGTGGAAGGTGCTGTCTATGGCAGTTATAACACTGTGATAGCCAAACAAGGTGTCGCCTTGGATGGGCAAACGTCTGGCCTAGATGCCGGCGGACACTATATCATGTTCACGGTAACCGGCACTGGCAATCAGATCTCCAGTGAACAGACCAATACCGGTTCAGCCAACATGAGCTATGTGGCCACCACAGTCAACGGCAACTATAACACACAGACCTTTAGTCAGACCGGCAACGGAGCCAAACAGATCACGGCCAACACACAGGGCAATCAAAACAGTCTCACTGCCACACAGACTGGAAGCCAACAGAATCTGGCAGTGAATTTTCTGGGCAACAACAACAGTGCCAGCGTGTTACAAACCGGATCAGCCAATAATGCCAATATCAGCATAGTCAATGCTGGTGGCCCAGGATCGGTCAATCTTATTCAAACAGGTGGACAAAACTATTCGGTCAGTACTGTTTGTGTACAAGCAGGCGGTTGCGGACCTATAACTGTGCGCCAAGGCAATTAAATAAATATAGATAATGTAGTAAAAATAGAAAAAGGTCTAGAATGGATGAAGTATTCAAATTAATAGGGGATTTGGGATTTCCGATTGTGGCAGCGTTGGCTGGGGGATATTTTGTATATCTAACAATCAAATTATTACTAGCCGGAGTTTTAAGTAGTATAAAAAGTATGGCTGGAATTATCACAGCGTTGGATAATCGCGTAAAAACTATGAATCACGATGTTATAAGAATTGATACAATCGTTAGTAATGCCTTGGGATTAAAACCCGACACGGATCGTATCGCTCGATCAGATGGCAAGACAGATGCTCGGAGAGATTAATGAAATACTACGATTACGAATGGGATATATATCCTAATTATTTAAAATTAGATAAAGAATTGCCGTTGGCTAATCTCAATTGGGAAGAAGGCGATGTATTCCGCCTTGAAACTTGCGAAGTTACTGGTATAAAGATGTTGAAAAAAGTTAGCAAAATAGAAAAATTTACAAGAGGATATGAGTAATGGGACAGATAGTAGAATTAATAAGCAAATACGGATTTCCCATAATCATGGCTGTTGGAATGGGCGCAATTATTAAATATGTGTGGGAGTGGGCTACCAAAGAAGTTAAACCTGTAATATCAGATGCAAACACAGTTCTTATCGCATTAATTGATCGTATTCGTATGTTAGACAATGATCTAATACGACTTAATCAAAAAGTCAATACAGTATTACATTTGCGTGGTAAAAGTATTGAACACGAACGAGTAGAAGCTGAAAAAATAATTAACAGTAACGATTCTGAAGCGGCGGGTGGTAGTAGTTAATCTAACCGTAACAGTTGTCTACACTAAATAGATGTAACTTAATATCACACAGTTATGTCAAAAGTACTTTTTATTCTCAAACGTAGGGACGATTATAATGCGACTATGCATTCCCATGTAGGTCTTTCTACTGGATTGTATAACTCTGCTAGTTTTGTAAATCAGATGCTGTTAGATTTGGGAATTGACAGCCATTTAGAAGTCGCAATTGATAATAATTGTATAGACAGACTGGTTACTCAATACAAGCCCGAATATGTGATTATAGAAGCACTTTGGGTAGTCCCACCCAAATTTACCATACTTCAAAAACTACACCCAAACGTAAAATGGATTATAAGAATTCACAGCGAGATGCCTTTTATGGCAGGCGAAGGCCCGGCTATGGATTGGATTGGCGACTACAGTGAATTTAAAAATATCATTATATCTTGTAATGC
>TBL_comb47_HYPODRAFT_10006494_pt1 | contig 12620 bp, 14 predicted proteins | sample TroBogypolimnion_40_FD_10682 | JGI IMG/M metagenome (IMG submission 10682)
GGAAGATGCGGGCACCTATGTTCCACAAAGTATTGAAACAGGTCCTTTCCTCACCATGCTGGTATTGGTTGGCGCCGGTTTAGCGGTTATCCCTTGGATGACCATGTTCTCAGTGATCGCTCCGATTGTTGCTGGTGCAATACTGGGTAACCTAGACAAAGACTTACGTGACTTCTTTGGCGCTCACGAGCCAATCATTGTGCCGTTTATGGCATTTACACTTGGGCAAGGCATCAACCTGACAGCAGTACTCACTGCAGGTCTGCCCGGCATTCTTTTGGGAATCTCTGTGCTAGTTATCACTGGCATCGTTTGCATCCTAGCTGACCGCTTGTTAGGCGGCTCTGGTGTTGCTGGTGCAGCAGCATCAAGTACAGCAGGAAATGCAACTGGTACACCGCAAGCAGTGGCATTAGCAGATCCAACTTTTGCTGCAATTGCACCAATTGCTACTGTACAAGTTGCTGCATCCGTGATCGTCACTGCAGTACTGACACCACTATTGACCGCCTTTGTTTACAATAAAAACAAGGGTAAAAATAGCGGAAATTAAGCGCTAGTCATCACCTCTATTTTTTAGCAGCTTTATATAGTGCAAAACTTTTTCGTTTTGCACTTTTTTATTAGGAATTTTCAATGTCTAAACCAAATGTGTACATCACACGCAGTATTCCCGAGCAAACAATTGCTAAGCTCAGAGAAACGTGTGATGTTGAAGTTAATCCTCATGATCGCGCCTTAACTCGTGAAGAACTTATTCATGCCGTTCAGGGGCGTGATGCGGTAGTTACCCTGCTTACAGATAACGTTGATGCAGAAGTGCTCGATGCGGCAGGTCCGCAATGCAAGATTTTTGCTAACTACGCAGTTGGATTTAATAACTTCAACCTAGATGCGGCAACCAAGCGTGGCGTCATTATGACCAACACGCCTGGCGTCTTAGACAAAGCAACGGCTACTCATGCTTGGGCCCTGCTACTAGCTGCCGCAAAACGTATTTCAGAGTCTGAGCGCTACGTACGCGAGGGTAAATGGAAGGGCTGGTCCCCAATGACATTTATCGGTCAAGATGTAGACGGCAAAACCTTGGGTATTGCTGGCTTAGGCAGAATTGGTACTATGTTTGCCAGGAAAGCATCGGCTTTTGATATGAAAGTCATCTACACCAACGAACAACGCAATCTCGATTTTGAAAAAGAGTATGGCGCTACTTTTGTAGACAAGGAAACGCTTCTAAAAGAGTCTGACTTTCTCTCGATCCACCTGCCTTTAACTCCAGAAACAAAATACTATATCGGAGCAAAAGAGCTATCCCAAATGAAATCTAGCGCTATCCTGATTAATGCAGCACGCGGCCCGCTTGTAAATGAAAAAGAATTAGTCGAAGCACTTCGCAATAAAGTAATTTGGGGTGCTGGTCTAGATGTGTTTGAAGATGAACCTAAGCTGGCTGATGGGCTTGATCGATTGGACAATGTGGTTATTGTTCCACATATTGCCTCTGCCACTCTTGAGACAAGACTGGCAATGGGGAAAATTGTGACTGACAATGTTTTAGCAGTGCTTAATGGAAAAGCTCCAATCACCTGCATCAACCCTGAGGTCTTAAAAAAATAAGGTTGTATACAACTAGCAGCGAGTTCGAGTCTCGCCCGACTCGCCAGTCATAGAAAAGCCACCCTCGGGTGGCTTTTTCTTTGGCATCCAGGCGTGTGGATTACAGAAGCTAAATTGAGGTAATGTATGCCTGAAGATGATCACTTTAGGGATACGATAGTGCTATTCAAAAAATTACTGAGTATTACTTTGCTAGCCCTCTTGGCTGGATGTCAAAGCATGGGGTATCAAGAAGGTGCCACCCCAGTGAATCCAGGTGGAGATGTCACTCTCATATTTAATCGCACAAGTACAGTTTGGTTTGGAATTGTGAGAAGCGCCCAAGTGTATGTGGATGACCTTAAAGTCTGCGTTATCCCTAATGCAGGTAATTGCGTAGTAAATATACCTTCAGGAAATCATGTTCTGAAGGTAGACAGCACACTTTCCGGCGTTCCTGGTGTATTTTCTCAAACCTATCAATTTGACAGCGGTAAGACCTATCGCTTTCTTATTTTGCCAAATAAATCTGAAATGGTTACAAGCTTCATGAGCTCCGCCGGAGTTGCTGAACTCACATACTATGAGCTCAATAAAAACGCTTTCAGCAGTGATAATGGAGACTTTACTATGAGACCTGAAAACCAATAGCTCCATGAGACCGTTGGTCGCACTTTTTAGGTTAAGCTCATAAAATATATTACAAAGTTGAGACAGCATTGAGATACTTGTTTAAGTTTTGCCTTTCGATTTATTTCATCTGGAGCTCACTAGCTATGGCTCAACTTGAAGTCATGATATCGGGTGGTTTTTCGGGACCCTACAATCAAATGCTGCCCGGCTTTGAACAGAAATCTGGTATTAAAGTAATCACCAAATCAGGCGCTTCACAGGGCTCCGGACCTAAAGCCATCAAATCCCAGCTGAATGCCGGCACAACAGCAGATGTAGTGATTTTGTCACGCGAGGGATTGGCCGAACTCATGGCTCAGAATAAGATTCTGCCAAACTCGGATGTTGATTTAGCCAAAGCCCCCTTAGGCCTTGCGGTCCCAGTAGGAACTCCAAAACCAGATATCTCTACCACGCAAGCTTTTGCAAACGCTTTGGTCAAAGCTAAAAAAATTGTTATGCCAGGTAGCACCAGTGGTATTTATTTAAATACTGAACTATTTCCACGCCTAGGAATCAGTAATCAAGTTGAGGTTCAAGTTACCGAAAGGGGTACTGAGTCAACCGCCCTTCTTGCTGCGCATAAAGCAAATATTGCCGTTCAGCCCAGTAGTGAATTAGTCAACGTTCCTGGCATTGACTATGTCGGAGCTCTTCCTGGCGACATTCAACTCATTCAGACCTTTAGCGCAGCCATTATTCTGAATTCACCGAATCAAAAGGCGGCAAAAAAGCTGATTGAATATTTAAGCTCACCAAACGCAGCTATACCCATTCAAAATAGCGGCATGGATTTAGTGCGTTAACTCACATTAGAAAGTGTCGTTATGAACAACCGTCGATCATTTTTGAAGACTTCTGGCAAGGCCTTAGGTGGTTTGTTTTTTTGTGGCTGCGGATTAGCGCATGCTGCAGATACAGCGAAGCCTAAACGGATTACCCCTGTTTTTATCAATGGTAGACGTATCAAAACGATCGACGTACACGCACACTGCATGTTCCAGGACGCCATTGACTTAATGGGCGAAGATGCCGCTTCAGTTCCACCGCCAACCAAAGGCATTCCAGAACATTTCATCAAAATTAATGAGCGCATAAAGGCAATGGATGCTCAAGGCATTGATATGCAAGTGCTCAGCGTAAATCCTTACTGGTATCGCAAAGACAAAGAAACTGCTATTGAGATCTGCCGTCTCAATAATTTACATTTAGCCGAACTCTGTAACCTCAGACCCGATAAGTTTGCTGCTTTTGCATCACTGACCATGCAATATCCTGATCTAGCAGTAGAGCAACTCGAGTACGCAGTAAAAAAACAGGGCTTACGTGGCGCTGCAATTGGCGGTAGCGTATTAGGGCAAGATTTTTCAGACCCCAAGTTTCATCCAGTACTGGCGAAAGCCCAGGAACTCAATGTTGCGCTCTTCATTCATCCGCAAAGCACTCCACAGCTGGCCCAGCGGTTTAAGGGGAACGGCTGGATGTCTAATGTGATTGGTAATCCACTAGATACAACCATTGCCTTACAACACCTCATCTACGAGGGTGTCCTAGACAAATATCCACAACTCAAAGTGCTGGCAGCTCATGGAGGTGGATTTCTGGGCTCGTATGCGCCCCGCATGGACCATAGCTGCTTTGTGTCGCCCCAAAACTGCGATCCGAATATTGTTTTGAAAAAGAGGCCTTCTGAGTATCTAAAGCAACTGTACTTTGATTCACTCGTATTTACGCCAGAGGCCTTGAAGTACCTGGTCTCACAAGTTGGTGTTAGCCAAGTCGTTATTGGTACAGACCACCCTATTCCTTGGGAAGAATTTCCGGTAGAACATGTGATGGGAACTCCAGGGCTAAGCAATGCAGATCGGATCGCTATCCTTGGCGGAAATGCGGAGCGCCTGCTGAATTTAAAGCCCAGTTAAGCCCAAACCCCGCCCTGCCAACCAAGACCCCTGCAAAGGTGGCTTTTCTTTTAACCGCAATCACTCTTGTGAATGTATTGCTCTTAATGCAGTTGCTCGACCGGAGGCAGGGTTATAGACCCGGGGTTAGTCATTAATAAGCTATTACCGGTAAGACTCGAATCCAGGAGCAGAGCCAGCTCAGGCGGGATGTTTTCATTAGGGCAATAAATGCCTCTTTGGCAACCAAACTTGAGAACAATCAAACCAACAGCTAAAAGTTTCTTCAAATGAAAATCTAGTGTCCCCGAGTCCACACCAAATTGTTCAATGATTTCTTTTGGTCTAACACCTGCTTTTCCAGATTGATAAATGGACATGAAGACCTTCAATCTAGTCTCGTGTCCAAGGGCTTCAAAAATCGGTAGGTAGAGAGAGGCGTCCATAGATCACTCCGCAGACATTATGGGCAAAGAGGTGGATGAGCGAATTAGTTTGATGTTCCAGTGGTGTAATCCAGGATAGGCTTTGCTTGACCATGAAAATCTCGCATCGCAATTTCATGGACTGAATCACTTTCTTCTAAGACCTCTTCTCTCACTTCATATTTAATGAGTCGGATTTCTTCAGACAGCGTTTCAGACTTAGGATCCATACTTTCAGGAATCTGATGCGGATTTTTTGAATTGAATTTAACGGAGTCATTCCCGCCTAATTGAATCTTTGTTCCAGCAATCGCCACAGAACCAAATACGAGCAATGCAAGCATCAACAAAGCAACGAGCTGGTAGCGACCGAAAATAGAAGTTGAGGGCATGGTGGATCTCCGAAAAATTGAACTTTGAACATCCTAAGAGCGCCATCATTGCTTAGCCATAGCACTTTAGCTCTAGTCACTCAATTGACACAAACGACAGCAATGGAAGGCTTAGGAAAACCCTTAAATGGGTCATCTAATCACGGGTTAGCAGAAGATTATTGATCTTGGTCAAGTATTTATATAGAGCTAAAGTACTAGAAATAGAAAGATGATGGATGCCATAATCTTTCTAGATAAAAACACACCCCAAATAGGCCAAGAATAAGGGTCACCATGCATTCTGTTTCATTGTTAATCGTTGACGATCACCCGGTTTATCGGGATGCACTTCACCAGTTTTTAACTCGCAAATTTTTCTCATCAGGCAATCAGGTCTTTTCTGCAAGTTCCATTGCCGAGGGCTTACAAATTGTCCGCTCCAAAAAATCCAACTGGATCATTCTTTTGGATCTTCTGATTCCAGACTCAGAAAATCAGCTTTTTGGCATCAACGCATTTAAAAAGTTAAATGAGGTGGTTGCGATTGCCGCTATATCTGGCCTTGAAAAGGAAAGTCTAGAAAAAGAATGTATTGATGCAGGTTGTAGCATCTTTATTCCCAAGAGTAGCGATACTTCATATATCTATGAAAGCCTTTGTAAATTAATGGACATAAGTCCAGAAAATGCCAAGTTGGAGCAACTTACCGATCGACAAAAACAAATACTGACCCATATCTCCAATGGTGACTCCAATAAGATGATTGCTTACTCCCTCAATATCAGTGAGCAAACGGTCAAGATTCATTTGGGCGATATCTTTAAGAAAATTAAAGTATTCAATCGAACCCAGGCCGTCATCAAGGCAAAAGAAAATGGATGGGTCTAGAGTATGAATGCATTCGCTATTCAAAATAGTGACGAGTTATTACTAGAAGAAAAATATCAATTTCTTGAGACGGCCTCAAAAACCAATACTGCCGGCACCATCATCGGCCCTTTACTCACTGGAATCTTGGTTTTTGAGGAGGCCAATTTAACTGCAATTTTAATTTGGCTAATCTTAATGCTCATCTGCGTAGCATTCAGAGCCTACATGGTCTTTGTTAAAAATAAAGATCAAAGCCAATCAACGAAACGCAAGATTCTGAACTTGAATGTCGGTGTTTTTTCAGTGACCGCCTGCTGGGGTCTTGGATGGCTTATCGTTACACCAACATTGCCCTTTAACCTGCAATGCCTATATCTGCTCATGAGTTCAACAGCAGTTTTTGTTGGGCTGTATGGTTATTCCATTCATCGGTCGACATTCTTGTGCTTTGCTGCGCCGATCTTTATTGGGCAATTCATCACCTCCCTCATTCCACCGCTGATGTTTCCTTGGCCGATTCTGATGGGTGAATTTGCGTTTTCTTTGTACGCAATCAAGATGGCCTCGTATTTTTCTAAATCCTGGGTAAAAACAGTTAGTCTACAAATACAAAATCAGGCTCTCAATAAAGAACTAGAATCTGAGCGCAATGTAGCCATCGCTGCAAATGTTGCTAAATCGAAATTTATTGCTACCGCTAGCCATGACTTACGACAGCCACTTCATGCCGTCAATATTTATCTTGATTTACTTGAACCAAATAAACTGAACCCAAGAGATAAAATCAACTTCCTGCAAATTAGAAAAAGTATTCAAACCTTAAACTCAATGTTTAAGTCACTGCTAGATTTAAGTAAGCTAGATGCAAATAGTTCAGACAATCTTGAAAAGTCATTCGAACTAATAGAGCTTGTTGGATTTTTATCGAACACCTACACCCCCATTGCAACAAATAAGAATTTAGTTCTGCAATTTGATTTTATGAACCTGGGGATTAATGGAGACAAGTTACTTCTACAGCAACTACTTGGAAATCTAATTTCTAACGCCATTCAATACACGGCCTCTGGATCCATATTGGTCAAACTGTCGTCTAAAAATGATTGTCTTCATGTCTCGATCGAAGATACCGGCTACGGAATTGAACCTGCCCTACTTGATAGAATTTTTGATGAATTTTTTAGGGTTGATAGCACCAGAAATATGCATGATGGTCTTGGACTGGGTCTTTCGATTGTTAAAAGACTTTGCAAAATATCCGATACCGAGATCACTGTTCAATCAAGCCCAGGGGTTGGAACTACATTCACGCTAAACACTCAATACTCAGCCCTAGCTTTGCAAGATGAATCGAAATCTTCCACCCACAATGCCTTGCATGATCACTTAAACCCACAAGAGACGCTTTGGGAAACGAAAACCATTGCTGTATTCGAAGATGATCATACAATTTTTGAAGCCTACAAACAGGCCTTAACCCATAATGGCTTTGCGGTTCTTTCATTATCTGAAAACAGTCAAGACTTAATGAGGCAGTTAGCAAATATCAATCAAATTGACTGCATCTTGAGTGATTACCGTCTTGAAACCACGACCGGCGATTTGATCATTCAACAGCTAAGGGATAGTTTTAGTGTAGATATCCCAGCCATCATTATTACCGCCGATACCTCGCCGCAGCATATTCAGCTCTTCAAGGAGCTTGATATTGAAGTACTCTATAAGCCAATTGGCTATAGCGATATTGTCAGCGCAATCAAATTACTACTTAACAAATAACCCCTAAAAATAGAGAGCCTCCAATGAAAATAATTCAATTTGGCCTGTTTGTATCCATGGCCTCCTTATTGTGTTTTACAAACGCAAATGCTCAATCTAAAGCCAACCCTTGGGAGGGCGCATATGGACAGATTGGATTGCTCGGCTACGAAAGTTATATCCCTAAAAATGCTAACGGGACAACCACCATTCCCGGTTTAGGCTCATTCTCAAACACCTCAACCGCTAATCATGCAAATGGGCCTGCCGCTAATATAGGAATTGGCTATAACTTTAGTCTTGGAAAGGACTACCTTCTTGGCGTAGGCGCGTCCCTGTATCCAGGCCATTCCAGATCCGCTAGTTCCACCCTAGTTACCACTATTGGCAATATCTCTGTAGTGAAAACGGGTACTTATGATGTGTCCAATGTATTCAGTTTTACCTTAATTCCAGGGTACGTCATTGATGAGACCCGCTTGGTATACGCGAAGATTGGTTATGCTGGCTCGACCCTTAACGCAAACTCACCAGGAAACTATCCACAGCAGTCCAACAGCGTGAATGGCACTGTTTATGGACTGGGATATAAGCAATTCATTACCGGATCTATTTACGCGTTTGGCGAAGGAAATTACGCTGTGAATAGAGCCAAATCAGTCACTGTAGTTACCGATAGTGGATCGGTAGTGAACTCCACTGCTAATGCCACTGGTTATGACATTATTTTTGGGATTGGCTACCACTTCTAAAGCCAAACTGATTGATGAAAAAAAACCACCCCGAGGGGTGGTTGTCAATATTCAAAAAACCGTCATGGAACTTTGAATAGCTACTAGAACTCATTTATAAAAGCTGTCATCAGGATGATGCTTGACCTAGATCAAGCAATCAATAGTGCTAGAACTAAAATACTAGTCCTGGTTTGTGACAGTATTTCCCATAGCATCGGTCTTAACGATCGATGTCAAAAAACTGTCAGAATCAATCTGGCTTAATGCCGAGGCACTTGCTAAGCCCATTAAAAATGCAGCTAGCGCTACGATTAAATTGATACCAAATCTGTTCACTGAATTTCCCTTTGTAAATAATTAAATAAAGCTAACTCTGTTTAGCTAGCGAGATCTTAATTCAAGAATCTTGATAAATTATTCAAAATAGGTGCTCCTAGAACCAAAGTATTAGATTTGATATAAAACTTTTAGAGCTAAAGTTTTATATCCAAATGATTTTGAGCTTCTTATGATGAATCATCATCCAGTCATCAACGAAAGGAATACCAAATGTTTGCAAAACAAGAGTCAAGTCAGATGGTAAATTTATTCCGAATGATGAATCACCCTCGACTTCATGAGCTAACGCGTGTTCTTGAGTTACCGACTCAAACAGTTGCGCAAAAAGAAATGGTCCCCGTAAGCCAAGTCATGATTACTGAAGTTGGTATAGCTGCATTAGCTTGATCTACGCCATCCACAAACTAATGGGCTGATGAAAAGCCAATATTGAGCATTTATATGAATTCAGATATCTCAATCAAATTTTGATCGGGATCGCGGACATAGATAGAATTGATTTTTTGTGTAGCGCCAGTACGGATGACTGGGCCCTCAATGATTGGCCAAGATTCTGAATTGAGTCTATCGATCACCTTTTGAAGTGGGCGATCAGCTATAAAACAAAGATCGAGTGCACCTGGTGTTGGAATATCTGCCTTTGGTTCAAATTCCTTACCTCGGATGTGTAAGTTGATTTTTTGATTACCAAAGTTAAATGCTTTACGTTCTACCGGAGGAGTGCCGCCAATAAACGACTCCAACTTCATTCCGAGAACGCGAGTATAAAAATCTACGCATTCCGCTTCCTTTGCGGTGGTGAGCACCAAGTGGTCTAAATGATCAATCATGATTGTTTTCCTGCTTATTGCGCACGGCGTAATTCATCTACATAACTTGGCTCTGGATGCAATGTGCTAGTAGTGCCGGCCTTTGCTACCTGCCCAGGAACCTCATGCCCCACAATCTTCGGTAATTCCCTAGCCAGCTGTATCAACTTAGGAATATTCATGCCGGTGTCATAGCCCATTGCATCGAGCATATGAATGGCATCTTCACTAGAAATGTTACCGCTTGCTCCAGGTGCGTATGGGCAACCACCCAAGCCTCCTAACGATCCGTCAAAGCGAACAATGCCAGACTGGACTGCGGCCAATACATTGGCTAAGCCCATTCCCCTGGTGTTATGGAAATGCAATGTCAACTGTAGGCCAGGGAATAGCTTTTGCAAGGAGTCACACATCCTCTTCACTTGATCGGGATTTGCCATACCAGTGGTATCGCAGATGGTCAGGCCTCTTACTCCGAGATCTGCAAAACGTCTTGCATATCCCTCAATCACCGCTTGAGACACTTCACCTTCCATGGGGCAGCCAAAGCAGGTTGATAAGGAAACATTAATGGGCGTTCTTCCCTCTACGAATGTAATGACCTCCGCTAGACCCGCAAAACTCTTCTCCCTACCCATTCTCAGGTTGGCCAAGTTATGCGTCTCTGAAGTCGACATCACGAGATTAAATTCATCGGCCTTCGATTCCAAGGCACGCTCTGCACCCCTTAAATTCGGCACCAAGACGGTGTACTCCACCCCAGACACCCGCTTAATTCGGCCCATGACCTCCTCAGCGTCTCGCAGCATCGGAATAGCCTTAGGCGAGGTAAATGAGGTCACCTCAATTTTGGCAAAACCACATTCACTAAGCCCATCAACCAACTTCACCTTATTATCTGTTGGTACAAAATTGGGCTCAATCTGAAAGCCATCGCGCATTACGACATCATTGAAATAAATTCGGGTCATAGTCTTCTATTGCTCTTTTGATTGATTCTATTTTTGAGGTTTTATTTAGTAAAAGCAATGCCGCGTTCTTTTAAAGAGGCTACCTGTTCATTACTTAAACCAATACTCTTTAAGATTTCATCGGTATTCTGACCAATGTCTGGGGCAAGCGTCTTAATGGACCCTGGTGTGCGAGATAACCTCGGAATCACACCAGGTACATCTAACTTCGTGCCATCTGACATCTGAATTGTTTGAATATTTTCTCGAGCTTTGTAGTGCGGATCATTTGCAATATCAGCAACGGTGTAAATTCGACCAGCAGGTACTGCTACGGAATCTAATGCCTCTAATGCCTTGGTGGTGCTGACTGTTTTAGTCCACTCACCAATAGCTTGATCAAGCTCGGCCACTCGTTTGACGCGACCATCATTGTTTTCTAGCTGCGGGTCATTACCCAAGTCATCGCGCCCAATGACTGTCATCAAGCGCTTGAAGATGCTATCACCGTTACCTGCAACCAATACATAGCCGCCATCTGCACACTGATAGGCATTGGTTGGGGCAATACCAGGTAAGGCGCTACCCGCTGCTTGGCGCACCTCACCAAAAGCACTGTATTCAGGCAAGAGGCTTTCCATACAATTAAAGACTGCTTCATACAATGCAATATCAATGATCTGACCTTTGCCACTGTTATGCCGCTCTTGTAGTGCTAGCAAGATACCGATCACACCGTGTAAGGAGGCTAAGGTATCGCCGATGCTGATGCCTACACGAACGGGCACTCGGCCTGGCTCAGCAGTAAGGTGACGTAAACCACCCATGGCTTCTGCAACAACACCAAATCCTGGTTTATCTCTGTAGGGGCCAGTTTGACCATAACCGCTAATACGCAGAACAATGAGCTTAGGATTGAGTTCTAATAATTTTTCGGGGTCAAGACCCCAACCCTCTAATGTTCCAGGGCGAAAGTTTTCGATCAATACATCTGCTTCTTTAACTAGCGTCCTGACAATGTCTTGGGCTTCTGGTTTTCTTAAATCCAAGGAGAGGGATTTTTTATTGCGTGATTGCACTTGCCACCAAACTGAAGTGCCCTCTTTTAGAAGACGCCATTTACGCAATGCATCACCGTCTTTAGGTGGTTCAATTTTGATGACATCAGCCCCAAAATCCGCCAAGGTTTTAGCAGCAAATGGTCCGGCAATCAGCTGTCCCATCTCAATCACTTTTAACTTTGATAACGGCTCCATCACATCCCCTGAAATTTGCTTTTATGCCTTAAATAGTTACTTTAAATCAATCAGGAGTTGATTCTAAAAAAGTACTTTTTTCAAGCTAAAACGTCGCTCTTTTTAAGGCAGAGCCGCTCAATCTTTCCAGATTGGATGTTTTTGCATCACCGAATGAAATAATTCAGATTCAAGATGCTCAGCAAGCCATCTTTTGACAGCAGGCATGGGTAGCTTTTCAAACCTGCCTGGATTAACCATTGAAAACTGTCTAATAAATGGGAAGATGGCAATATCTACCCAAGTTAATCTGCTTCCTAATAGGTATTGGGAGTGCTGCAGCACCTGCTCCATTGGTATCAACATGAGTTGCAATGCGTCCTCAAGAACTCCCTCTGAATCCAACTCCAGAAATCGATTGGGATATTTGTATTGGTCTAGCAGGATCTTAAATGGCCCATCATTTTTTTCAATCCAAGCATTAGCAATAGACTCATCAACATCCGTCCATCCATCAGGGTCAGACTGCATCAATGCCCAGTGCAGAATCTCCAGGCTTTGATCTAAAACGAGATCATCCATACGTAAAACAGGGACCGTTCCCTTGGGGGAAATCTGTAACATCGATTGCGGCTTATTGCGCAATTCAATCTCGCGGTGTTCAACCTGAATGCCTGCATACTTCAATGCCATACGGGCTCGCATGGCATATGGGCAACGCCGGTATGAATACAAGACGGGCATTAACAATTAATAAGTGACTCGTTGCCAACCACTTGGGCAGGCCTGTGTTTGCGGGTAGTACAGACCATTCTCAGGGCAATAGGCGGCAGTTTCAGGCTGTTGCAGGTAAACGTATTGTGGCGCGTAATAAACACGGGGAGGCCGATAGTACGCATTGGCAACCGCAACCCCTGCAACGGCACCAACCGCAAAAGGTGCCCAGCCACCACGCCA
>TBL_comb47_HYPODRAFT_10006497_pt1 | contig 12617 bp, 24 predicted proteins | sample TroBogypolimnion_40_FD_10682 | JGI IMG/M metagenome (IMG submission 10682)
AAGGCAATATACTTACAGATGATGAAATTGGTGTAAATGGTATTCGCATACCAATAAAATATGTTGTTGATTGTGATTTCTTTAACCCAATAACATTAAAAGAACATGAAAAAATAATTGATAAAAATTTTATTAAATATATAATGAAAGAAAAAAATATTAGTGAAGCTGAAGCAATAGAATTAAAAAAATATTTTTGGAAAATAAAAAAATTAAAAACAAATATATGAAAAAAACAAAATTTCTAAAAACGTGTAAAGAATACGATGAACTCTTAGAAGGTGAAGGTTTTACAATAAAATGTAAAGAACCTTACGTACAATGTGAAAATGCTGATATGAATCACCTTAGATGGATGCTTAATCAAATTCCAAATATGATTAATGATCCACATAAATTAGAAAAAGTTAATCGTTGGATAGGTTTCATTCAAGGTGGCTTATGGAGCAAGGGATATTTTTCAATTGAACAAATGAGAGGTAAAAGTGGAGATGAAGAATTTGAAGAAACATTTTATTACCAATTTGAAGGTGGAATTTCAGATATTAGTTTAGATTGAAAAATTAAAATGGTCAATCGTTTTTCTCGTAACTTGTTTATTGCTCATTCTCTATTGGTATGAAGCGTTTTATATTGTTGTCTTTGTAGTCCCAAAACCTTATCAACCCTGTCTCTTCAGTGTAGTAATTTTCTGGACCACTCTCGTACATGAAGTACAAGTGACTTCTCTTTCGTTTTACGAACTTTAGCACTGTTGCATTTTCACGATCATCGTCCTTGTAAAACTTTCCTTCTATGAGATCATTGTCTTTCACTGCTTTGAATATGTCTTTCATGTCTTGATTTGTTTTAATTAGATGAAGCAATTCTAATAACAATTTTTAAACCGGCGAAAGGATAAATTTGTGTGAATGGATTTACTTTTCCATCTATGAAATTTTTATTTTTTGTAATTACTAAATTTGCATTTTTAGGCAATAATTCAAGTGACCATTTATGTATTTGATTATATACATAATCAGCATCTAATTCATTATCTGAATATGAATTTAATAACATATTTGTTCTTGCTACTGATACTCCTGCATAAAAATCTAAAAGTATTAATTTAGATATAATAAATTGATAACCTAACTGTTCGTTCAAACTGTTATTATTAATTACACCATAAAATGTTGAATTTGATAATGACCCATTAAAATGTGAAACTTGATTTTTTACTGATGTTTCACAATATATATTTTCATTATGTAAATAATGTCTATAACCTAATCTTGTGATTATACTATACATATTAACATTATTAAAAATATTAGGATCAATATGTAATCCATTTAAAGTTCTATTCATTATAGAATTATGAATTGGTATTCCAAATTCAGCAGTTATCGCATTTCTACCGTCTTGTAATGTGATACCAATCAGAGCAGAATTAACATGTAAATTAATTGGCTCAAATGTAACATCGTAATTCCTGATTTGTGAAAAAGATGTTAATGATACAAGTACTAAAATAATCGTTATTATATTTTTCATAATTGTTAAAAATTAAATTTATTTTGAATTGTATTTTGATAATTTTTTATCAGCCTTTTTACTTAATAATACATTTATAAGATTACAAGCTGATGTAATAATTAAAAGAGGAACAGCAGGTACACTTGCTATTGCTCCAACTGTTACTACTCCAACTTGTAATAACATTATCTGATCTGCTGTTAAATTTTGCTTTCCATATTGACGCATTTGTGTTTCCATCGCATCTAATCGTTCAGATTCAGTCAATTTTTGTTGTGAAACTTCAATATTTTTTTGAGCTGTACAACTAATTAAAGTTAATAACAACAAACTAATTATTAATTTTTTCATTTTTTTAATTTTGCGATCCTAGTGGGGGTCGAACCCACAACGTATAGATTTAGAATCTACTGCTCTACCAATTAAGCTACAGGACCTAAACCTCTTCACAATACTAAACTCCATAATTTATAAAAACCATAGCCGCCCCATAAAAAGAATGACTTTTCAATTTTGCCTGTAAAATATAATTCAGCAACTGTTATTACAGTAAGGCAGATTGCAATCCAATCTATTTTTTTCATTTTTTAATATTTTATGTTGATAAATTTGTAATGTTATTTGAAAGGGTGGTAGAAATGAGGACACTTCAATTGAACTTCCGTTCTACTATTTCACTTTCTACTGCTGTTTTTCTGACTATGTAGAAACACCCGTTCCAAATAACATCACAAAAATACTTATTTTTTATTTAATAACCAAATCATTTTTATAAAAATCACCTTTTTCTTTTTTATAAGTATCTAAAAGCCTTTCAGCTTCATTACGAACTTTTAACCATTCCTTTCTTGCGTTTTGAATTTTTTCTTCTTTCAAAGAAACTTTAATTTTAACTCTTCCAACACCATAAGTGTTTGATAAAATACCAAAGAATGTGTTGATTCTTCTTAAAGTTGGTTTTCCATTAATCCAGAAACTATATTTCTGAATTTTTTTCATTTCATTCTTTGATAAATTCATTTTAGGTAAATTATAAAATTCAATTTTACCTGATACCTGGAAGTTATTCTCTTTAACTACGTTGTTAATAAATCAATAGTGTTATTGATAATTTTATTTAATTCTACTTGATTGTAGGTATAATTTATACCTGTTGATACTGTTGTTTCCATAATTTTTGTTTTTATTTTTTATTAATTTTATTTTATTTTTGTATGATTTATCACACATTATCTTATTTCATTTAGTGACTGATATATCAGTCAAATTTATGGAAACTTTACGGTGGTTTAATAATCTATAACATAATATCCTCCTTTCTGATTTTTAAATTTTAAATATTCCAATTATATTGTTGTTACTATAATCAATTTTTTTATATTCATTTTTTTGTTTTTTGTAAAAATCTTTATTCTTTATTTCAAATCTTGAATCAATTAATTTTTGATCATATTCTTTATATGCTGCAATATTTGTACAAAATAACGAGTGCCAATATAATTCATAAGATAATTGCCAAGGCTCAATATCAATAAGTTTATAAATTTTTGACGACCATTCTTCTTCAGTTTCTATCCACTCTTCCATTTTTGATACATCAAATTTATAAATCTTATTTTCGTATTCACATAAACCATTTAATGGACCATCCCAATATCCGCTATAAAAAAGTATTTTAACATTACTTAATTCCATCATATTTTTCTTTTAATTTTTTAAAGAGTTCTAATTCACGTTTTTCTTTAGCTAATATCTCCTTTTTTTTCTTTTCTTCTTCAATTTTAGTCTTTTCATATTCTCTTAAATCATATTCGGCTTTATATTTTGCTTCTAATTCATAAAGATCAGATAACATTTCTTCATCAGTAACATCGATGTAATACCAATCATCAGAACCACCACATCTACCTCTTTCAATAAATTTTACACCAAATTCTCCAAAATCACAATCAAATTTGGCTTCATCATAATATTTGAAAGAATATTTGGGGTATTTATTTTTTAATATCGCAATTTCAATTGCTTTATCTTCAATAACTTTATAAAGTTCTTTGAATTTTTCTAAATCTTCTTTTTTCATTTTGATATTTTTTCTAATTGTTTTAATTTTTGTTTTCTTACATATTGATTATCCATAATATCAGTGAGTAAAAAATCATATTCTAAATAATCACGACCACCATATCTCCAGCTTTCACTAACACCAACTCTTAAATATTCATATTTAACTGGTTGCTCATTATAATAATGATCTCCAGAATCTGTATATTCATCTTTTAATTTACTTTTAGTTTGTTCTTTTTTCCAATAATTGTTTATACTATTTTTATATTCTTCATCTGATAATTTATAATATTCATCTTCTGAAATTTCAACCCATTCATATTTAATTGATTTATCTTTCATTTCTTCGTCATTACAAAAATCAATATTGCTAATTTCCCATGAAAAACCTGTGGCATCTTTGTAATATTTTTCTTTTACTATTGGTTTCATAATTTGAATAATGTCATCAACACATTTTTGATGCTCAAGTTTATACTTTTTGACTATTTCTTTTGAATTAAGATAATTAGTCATCATGTTTTTTGTAATTTTAAGCATAACTTTCCTCCTTATCTTTGTAAGAATTTTTATCAATTTTATTATGTGTTCTATATTCCTTTAACATTAAAGGTAAATTGGATAGTAACCTTCTGGTTTTATCAGAAGGCGCAATAGCAATAGAGGTGATCTGATTACCAAGATCAGGTTCACGAAAAATTGAATGTTTAATATGATTTTTTTGTAATTTGCTAATTAAACGTAATAATTCTTCTTCATTTTCTACGGATAATTGTGCTAAATACGGATCTTTAAACCAAATCTGGGAGATTTCTGGATGTTCAAAGATAAATTGTGCTAAAGAATGTGCAGATTGCACGGATTGTGCCCCTGCTGTAAGGTCTCTTCTAGTAACTGTTGATAATTTGTAAATCTACGTCATAACTTTAATGTTTTTTAATGTATATATTAATTTTTCTATTTTGTTTTACAAATATAAGTATTATTTCCGAATAAAAAAATTATTTTCAAATTTTTTTAAATCTTTTTTCTTTTGGTACTAAAAATACTATAGACATTAATATTGATACTATCAAATTAAATAAAGAAAACCTAAATATCAGATGATCTAAACTAAAGAAGATAAGAATAATATTTGCTATAAAAATGAAATAATACCATATTTCAAACCAATTTTTCTTAATGTTTTTCATAAAATTTCTATGCAATTTTTAAGCATTGTGACACTTGACCATCATAAACTTTTGTGTTTATAACTTCTGTAACAGTAACATTAATTGATTTACCTTTTACTCTTTGAGCCTTACCATTAATAACAGGCATCAAATATGGATACATACCATCAACTTGTTTAACACCAGGACATAAAATATTTACAGAAACATCACCGAAAATACCAGACGACCAACAACTAGAATAATCTTCATCTGCATTATATCCGTTTCTATCAAAATTAATAGTAATAGTATCACCAACTTTAGCTAGATTTGATTCTTCTAAAATTTTATCAATTTCTCTCTGTTTTTCATCTAAATATTCTAAATAAACTGGATGTGTAGATACAAATTCGTTAACTTGATTGGAGTTCATTATAGCCCATAAACAATATTTAAAATCACTTACAAGTATTTCTTCAATTAATTTACCCCTATATTTACCAAACCAAAAAATATTTGTAGGTAAGTCTAATGGCTTAACTTTTTCCCAACTATTAGTTTTTCCTCTTAATTCTTCATCAATTGAAACATTAGGATATAATGCTTTGACTTTATCAATATCAAAACTAATATTTTTGATGTAATGATAGATTTGCTTAATACCAGAAACGTGATACTTACCATAAGCATCCATAATATACTGTTTTTCTTCTGAATAATCCCAAAGGGTGTAATACTTTGTAGTAAATCCAATCAAATTCATAGTAGTAATTATTTATGATACAAAGATACAACATTTTTCCCGATAAAAAAAATATTTATTGATATTTTTACAATTAATTATAAACAATAGTCATAGCATATAATCCTTGATAATTACCTGAGACATCCGAAGTAAGGTTCGTTGTACCTGTAATATCAATTGTTTTTGAACCGCTTATTGTAGTATCAGTACTTGGCGTGATACTAAATGTTTGTTGACCATTTGTAATTGTTGCTTGTTTTACTAATACATTAGTAACAACATTATTGGAGGAATTTATAGTAACTTTACCCATATTAATTGTGGGATTTGTACTATTACGGTCAATGATTAAATCTGTAATAGCAGAAGAACCAATACTTACAGATTCAATAACCTCAGCACAAATATGACCTATTGCAATTACTTGTGCATGTATAATTTTGTTTGAAAAAAACAAAATACTAATTATAAATAAAATGTAAAATTTTTTCATAGTGTAAAATTATTTATATATAAGTATATAAATAATTTTACCGAAAGTTTTTATTTTTACATTAAGTATTTTTTAATGTAAAACTATTTTACAATTATTAATTCTTTTTTGAATAATTTGTTAGTTCCAGGATATAAATTGATATTAAAATTACTGTATAATTCTCTGATAAAGGTATTATCTTCATAAGATAATGCAAAATTACCTTTTAATTTCTCAATCTCATTTTTGAGTTCTATGTGAAAATCTTTAGTATAATTTTCGCAACCATCATATATGAATTCTTTTTTGTAGTATGGTGGGTCTAAATAAAAAAATGTTTGCTCACTATCATATAGTTTGAAAATTTCTTTATAATCTAAATGATGAATTTCATCAGCCAATATATTTATGTTATAATTATTAATGTCATTATAAATATATTTTTTTGGTAATATATCATAATATTCACTGAATCTTTCATTTAATAAGTAATGTGCAACTGAAAATGAACCAGCAAATGGTTCAACATATACTTCTATGTTATCTGGAATATATTTTGAAATAAATTCTTGGTATAATTTCTTTCTTTTTTGACCTAAAAATTTCATTTTATTAAATTTAACCAATCGTTAATAAGTGCAGTCTCATTACCATCCCATTCATTTATCAATTCTCCAAAGAATTTACTATCTTTATAAATTCTATAATTAATAGCAGGCACATCTTCAATATTATCATTTGTTATTTTCAAATCTTTCTTATTTAAGAAACATTTAAATCCTTTTGTATTATCAATCAATACATTATCTTCAATTCCTTTAAATAATTCAGGGATACAATCACTTAACACTAATAAATAATTAGATGCATCATATAATGCAGAATTAGTAATATCGTATGATTTAATATCTGATGGTAAAAATACAGAAAATTCTAAGTTTGTATCACCATATATTTTTCTAGATTCATATTCTTTCTGTATTCTAATTTTTTCTTTTTTTGATAATTTATCAAAATCATCTATACCTTCATCATCTAAATATTCATTAAAAGGTTTAATTTTAGATAAATGTACTCTATATTCTCTAAATTGTTTTTCAGATGCTAAAACAGAATTTTGTCTAGTTAAAAAATTACCTGGACCAACTTCAGCTAATAAACCATATTCTTCTAATAAATTAAAAACTTTCTGACCAATGTCTAAATTTAAATTTTTAGTTCCTGTATATACTCTATCTTTTTTTATGTCCCAATTTTCCAAATCAGAAAAATTAACAGTATTTATTTCTTCGTTAAATTTATTTACTTTCATGATTATTATATTTTTTTTATCTATATATTAAAAAGAAAATGATAATTTATTTGTAGTAGAGTACGTGAAGAACGGGGTATTAAATATTGGATCATTATCATATTGTACATTAAAAGACATTTTATATGAAATGTTTTTATGAAGTACAAAACTAATTTCAACAACAGAATATGTTCTATATTTTGAATTATTAAGATTATATTGAAAATAAGTTGTATTTGAAATTTTTATTTTATCATTTATATAAGATGTAAATGTAAAATAATTGCTAGACTTTATGTAATTAATATTTATTGATATGTTACTATAACTAATGTGATTAGTCTCATTCATTAACGAACTACCAATATACATACGTAATGATTTAGAATCATTAACTTTATATCTTAGACCAAAACCAACTAATTCTCTATTTCTAAGATTCATAATTCTATTAAATTGGTATTGAATAAAAGCTTCACCTTTTAATCTATCTAAAAATGCATAATTATATCTTAGATGTTCAAATCCATCATTAAGATAACTTAATGTAGTTCCATCACTGACAGCTTTTAACCAATTATAATTACTTACTAATATTAAAATATGTTTACGGGTTTTGTTTTTTTTTGATTTATAATCAAGGTAGGAATTAATACCAATTTGCATTATTTGTTTGGTAGTTTTACTTGCATTAAATGTACCATCAAAACTACCAAAAACTTTATTAGTATCACCAACTGTTCTAAATGGTTCAATATTTAAAACTTGTGAAAATGATTCAAATGAAATGAATAATAAAAATAATAATAAAATGCGTTTCATATAAAAAATTAAAAATTACCTAATAGCCGCCTTTCTGTATCTCACATCCACATTTATCTATATCTTTTTCAAGATATTCCTTCCAACGAAGGACGCACCAACCCGTTCTCATAGACCTGCTCACCGTCTCAAACTGTTTGGCTTGCTAACTCAGTTGTAGTAACGACTGTTTAGGTCTCCAACTTTAAGCAGAATAGTGACGAACTTCCTCTAATCTTTCGACCAGCGTGGAGTTTGCTAACTTTTAATTTTTTTAATAGTTATTTCTTTTCATTACTTATAATATTTTCTGGTTTTTAACATCGAAGTGTTATTAGTAATGGTAATTGTGTCACCATCAACACTTAACACCCTAACGCTGCTTAAACCAATATCTTCATAATGAAGTGTTTGTTTAATTCGTTCCTTCTCATTCTTATCATACTGAACTCGCAGCATAAAAAAAGTGAGTATAAGACAAATAAATAAAAATAGCATAGCGGGTTTATTTTTTAAAAAATTGATAAGTACATAAGAACTTGTAAAAACATTAAAACGATTTTTTATTTGCATCCGTTATGCATAATGCTAAGAAAGTGCTTCGATTTAACGTTTGTGATAAAACGTTCAAAATTTATTATTACGTTCATATTCCTCACACATAATAGTTTCTCTCCGATAAAAGAAATCATCGCCATATTCGTCTTTTATAAATTCGCCAACTTGAATATTTGATAAGCTAATCCCTTTTGTTGCAGAAAACATATATTTGAACAACATATCCAAATTATTATTTGTTGCATTCATGAAAGATTCAATATTCAAAATTTCTTTTATTTCTGAATATTTTTCTTCCTTGGTTTTGTTCATTTCTTCGTCCATCAATTTCATTAATTCTGCTTCGGCATCAATTCCATAATTTTTATTTTCCATTTTATTATATTTAAAAAGTTTTTATTGTTTTTCAATCTAAGTAATTATAAAATAATCCACACTCTGTATAACAAGGTATATAAGAAAGTTTGCTATCAGCAGTTGTGGTAATTTGAAAGTTCATCTAAGCAAACCTTCTCATACACGCAAACGTTAGGCACAATACTACAAACTACCTTATAATCGGCTCTAAGTTCATATCAACATCAACCCAAGATAGAAATGGTGTCATATCAACTTTAAGATTGTTATCATTCCACCATATAATATAATCATTATAATTACACCAACACAAAAAATTGTCTTTATTGGTTATTTCTTCTAATTTTTGAATAAAAGTTTCTGGTTCACCAAATAAAACATTTTCAGAATTTAATGAAGGATATTGAAGTATTTCACTACCATCAGGTAATACACAATATAAATTTGCTTCTGGTATATTAGAACCTTTAGGTAATATTTTATATAACATTTCAATATAGTTTAATTTTGCAATTGGTAGTTCGCATTCTTCTTTTAATCTGAAAAACATTTCAGAAAAGGTTTCGTTTGTTTTAATTTTTTCTAATTTCTTCATAATTTTACCGTACTTCCATATTTTTAATTTTTATTTAAAAGTTTTTTAATTTTATCAAATCCATAAAATACCGAAACCGCAATACAAAATACTCCAACACCTACCAATTCGGTGTAAATAAATACTAAACCTAGTAGAAACATAAATACTATTCCAAGATTTGTCATATTATAATTTTTAGCAAAAGTAATGAATATTTTTTAAATTATACTATTTTTCTAAAATATTTTTAGCTAATAATAAATTTGCTTTTTGTTCATCATTAATTACTGGATAATTTAAATCTAAAGATTTAAGTTTATCATTAATTATTTCGCTTATTGCAGTATGCAAATACCATTTATTATCAGCAGGCATAATGTACCAAGGTGCATAATCTGTTGATGTATTTTTAAACATATCTTCATACGCAACCATATAACTATCCCATAATTTTCTTTCGTTTAAATCATTTAATGAAAATTTCCAATTCTTTTCTGGATCATTAATCCTTTCCAATAACCTGGCTTTTTGCTCATCTTTAGAAACATTCAAGAAAAATTTTAAAATTATTGTACCATTATTAGTCAAATATTTTTCAAAATTACGAATATCCTCAAACCTTTGATTCCAAAATTTTTGATCTTGACTCGAATTAAGTGGTATGTTTGGAACTTTTTGTTTATGTAAAAATTCTGGATGTACTCTTGTAACTAAAACTTCTTCATAATAAGAACGATTAAAAATTCCAATTCGTCCTCTTTCTGGCAATTCTTTTACACATCTCCATAAATAATCGTGATCCAACTCTTCAGCAGATGGAGATTTAAAACTAGATACTTGACAACCTTGTGGATTAACACCAGACATCACATGTTTTACAGTACCATCTTTACCAGCAGCGTCTAGTGCCTGAAATATTATTAAAACTGAATATTTATCACTAGCATAAAGTTTATCTTGTAAATTTGAAAGTTTTTTTATACCTTTTTTAAGGTGTTTTTCTGCATCTTTTTTTTCTTTATCGTCATTAAAGTTTGTATCAAAATCTTTCAAACTTTTATAACTTTGTCGCCACTCAGGATTAAATATGAAACTTTCTGGCTTAATTTTTAATTTTTTATCTTTCATTTTTTTTAATTTTTTAAGTTTTTCTAATCTTTCTATTTTTAATGATGTAATTTTTATAGAATTATGAACTACATATGTGAATATTGTACTACCAGTGCTAATACAAGCAACATTAAGTTCTAAATCTTTATTATTATCTAAATCTTCACATATTTGATCAATATTTTCACTAAATTTTGATAAATGATCAATATCAACTTCAAAAGTATTGAAATTGTAATATTTTGGCAAATAATCACCATTAAATCTACCAATATATCTTATGTGATTATCACAAAATATTTTATTCATTACAAATATACTTTACTGGTACATTATCAGTTAACCAAACACCATTTTCACTTAAATAGAATTTAAAACCATCTGTGTACATTGCGGCAGAATCAATTTCTAAAATAATAGGCTCATCCCGTCCTGAATATCGTTTACCAACAGAATATGCAATTTTTTTATCATCAGTTAAATGAACATGAAGTCTTCTCATTTTACTCAATCCTGTTTTTAGGATTTTTACATAACTATCATACTTTGTACCATGATAAAGTACTCTTGGTGGTCTGATTTCTTTGAGCTGAACATCAACTTTAATTGAATGACCTTGTGAAGCTCTTATTTTTTCGTGTGTTTCATCATAACTGAGTCGTTTCTTATCATTAGTATCAACGATATAATCTAAATCCTGTTGCTTTATACGAATTTTTTCTAGAAGTGAGGATACACTAACATATCCATTCTTATCCATCGTTAAATCCTCTGGATTGTGCCTTAAAAGATAAGTAATCTTTTTTCCTATTTGTATATAATTCATTTTTTTATTTTTAAATTGAAAAATCTTCTTTCTCTTGTCTGTTTTTACCTAATAAATAATACTCTGAGTTTCTCTAATTATACATCCATTTGAATAGATTCTAGCAGCTTCTTCAATTTTCTTTGTGTCTTTCATAATTAAATAAGTTTTAGTGCTTCATTTATTGCAGAATTAAATGCTTCATATTTTGTACTATACACCATCCCATTACCTTTACCAATTCCTCCATTAAGCCAATCAAATTCCTTTTGAAATGTATAGTTAATCTTATTCTTAAAATCAATTAACATAAATGTCCATCCTTGTATAGTTGCATCAACATCTCTATGCATAGGAATTATCTCCAAATTATGATTAATTTCAAACCAATCTGTTACTTGCTGATAAAGAGGTGCAGAACATATTTGCCAACTAAATGCATCCTGAGATGATGTGTTTGTTTGTTCTAATTTAACACCCAATCTATTAACAATATCAAAGTATTCCCATCTTCCAAAACAAGGCTCATCAAATCCTTTTTCCTTCAACTGTAAGGATAAATCATAACTCACGAATAGATGTTTCATTTTAAATAAGTATTAATTGTTTATTATAGTAAAGAACGTCCACACATTGGACAAAATTTAATTTCTACTTCTTCGTAAAATGAAGAATCACAAGAATAAGCATCATAGTCAAGAATTAATTTATTGCCTTTTATTATAACATCAAAGTTGTATGCCATTGAATCGTTTTTAAATTCTCTTTTATCAATCCAATTTTTATCTTTTACTTTATTACAAAAATTACAGCAGTTTTATCAATAGTAACTGTATTGCGTCTAACGTACTTTTTATCTAACTGTATATTCATAATTTAAAATGTTTTAATGTCATTAATTTTTGAACTAATTTTTCTTTTAATAATTGTTGCTAATAACTTAAAAGTTGGTGCTAAATATGCATGATCCTCATTATATTCTGCATATTCTAACCATTCTTCATTAGTGTAAGGCAATTCTTCTAATGCAGTATATAAGTTAGTATAACTTATTACTGTACCATAAGCACCAAGAGATGCACGTTGATCACCATCACGAAACCCATTTACGAAGACTAATCTTAAGCCAAGTTCTTCTTCAATTTCCATACATTTA
>TBL_comb47_HYPODRAFT_10006499_pt1 | contig 12611 bp, 6 predicted proteins | sample TroBogypolimnion_40_FD_10682 | JGI IMG/M metagenome (IMG submission 10682)
CATGCCGGGAAGCCAACCCGGTCCGCCCGGCCCGCCCGGTCCGCCCGGCCCGCCCGGCGGCATGGCCCAAGCCGCGATGGCGTCCATGCGCCAGGGCCGCTCGCCGATGCCCTCGCCGATGCCCGGCATGCCCAGCCCGCTGAACCCGCCCATGGAAAAATCGCTAGGCGGTGCCAAACTGCAGGCAGCCCCTCCGTCCCAAGGCCAGGCACCGGAAATGCAAGCCTTGACAAAAGGCGATTGGGGCAAGCTGCCCAAGAAGCTCGCCGAGCAACTAACCAATGGCCAGACCGAAACCATTCCCGCCGAATACCGCGAGGCCGTCGCCACCTACTACCGGGTCGTCGCCGAGAAATCCAAAAAACCATGAGCCGATTTTCCCAACAGTGGAGCGGGCAGCTTGCCCGCTTCTTCCCCCCGAGCGTAGCCCAGGCCTGCGGACTCACCTGCGCCAGCGACGGTCACAGACCGCCGCTACAAAAGCCTTGTAGCGGCGCTCTGCGAGCGCCGTTAGCGAATGAATCGCGCCAGACAGCCGCCAGCGACGGTCACAGACCGCCGCTACAATTCAGCGACGGTCACAGACCGCCGCTACAACTCAGCGACGGTCACAGGCCGCCGCTACAATGGCTGTGCGCATGCTTTATCTCACTCGCCCTCGTTTCCACGGCCCACGCCGACACCAAAATCGACGGCGCGTTGCAACTGGCCGCCACCTATCTGGTTTCCCAACAGAAACCACAGGGCATGGTCGGCGACACCTTCCCCATGCCTAACACCGCGCTGGCGGTGCTGGCCCTCGCCGCCTGCGGCCACCAACCCGGCGAGGCCACCCCGGAGGGCCTGGCGATGCGCAAGGCCATCGACTATGTGTTGCTGCCCGACAACCAGACCAAGGACGGCTATTTCGGCAAGGTGGACAACTCGCGGATGTACGGCCATGGCATCACCACCCTGATGCTCGCCGAAATGTTAGGCATGGGCCTCGACGACCGCCAGGACGCCCTGATGCGCCAGAAATGCAAGTTGGGTGTCGAGTTGATCCTGCGCGCCCAAGGCATGCGCAAGGACGCGCAAAACGCCGGCGGTTGGCAATATGAGCCCGACAGCAGGGGCTCGGACCTATCAGTCACCTGTTGGCAGACCATGGCGTTGCGCGCGTCCCAGAACGCCGGCCTCGACGTGCCGCGCGAGGCCATCGACAAGGTCGTCGCCTACATGAAGCGACTCTACAAGCCGCTCGGCGACAAGCGCGGACCGAATCTCCCGGGCGGCTTTGGTTACTCGTCTCCCGCCACCACCACCTCGACGACCGCCGAGGGGTTGTTAGCCATGCAGGTCTGCGGCCAGTATCAGGCCGAGGAAACCCTTGCGGCGGGTGACCTGCTATTCCAAACCGACCTGCAAAAGGACAAGCAATGGTTCTTCTACACCACCTATTACTATGCGCAGGGCATGTATCAGCGCGGCGGCAAGTACGCCGATGCCGCCCAGCGCGCGGTACCTGCCATGCTGCTGCCCCTGCAATCCCGCGAGGGCTGGTGGCAGAGCGTCGGCGGCGAGGAGACCGGCCCTGGCAAAACCTATTGCACCTCCCTCGCCGTCCTCGCCCTCGCCGTTAAGAACCATTACCTCCCGATCTATCAGCGCTGAAATCCCTCAAGGATGTATGCATCAAAGAGGGGATCCAACTTGCCTGACACCGTGGCTCGTTCGAGGATCAACCCTGAGTTCTGACTCTTTATGCTTGCCGCCTGCACGTATTCTGGCGAGGGTTTGGCAACAAATCCATCCCGATGAAAATCCCTCCCATCATTCAGCACGGCTTGGTTCTATCATTTCTGCTGCTCGCCGTCGGCACCGCCGCCGAAGCCCCGCAACCTGTTCGTCCCGCGGTGGACTTCGGGTATGCGCCGCCGAAATGGCAGACGGCGATCTGTCTGCCAGACGATCCGCAGAAGTCGCTCGTCGATAAGAGCGGCGGCTTGCTCTATCACTATGGCAAGGGCGGCGGCGACTTCGCCACCCGCGTCGCGGTGGAGGTCGTCGGCGACGCGGTGTGGCAATCCCAGCAACTGCATTCGCCGCGGGTCCCGCTAGTGCACACCTGTCTAACGGCGGACGGCTTGCAAATCGCCGAGGAGGCATTCGCGGACACGACGCCACCTAACGGTGGGAAGCCACGCGCCGATTGGATTTTGGTGCGTGTCACCAACACCGGCGCGGCCGTGCGGACGATTTCACCCCGACTGCTCGTGGACACCCGCTTGGGGTTCCGCCTTGATGCGCAGCGCGCGATCATCGACGACCATGACGCACTGCGCTCGTCATTGAAGGTGAGCGGACTCGCTGATGAGAACAAATCGCGGCGCTCCATCCAACTCGCGAGCCTAACAATCGAACCCGGGCAAACCGGGCAATTCTCCGTGTGTTACGCCGGCGGTGACGCAGGGCCGGCCGCTCCGCCCGCCGTCGAGCAGGCCGCGGCCGCGCGCGAACATGCCATCGCCTACTGGGAAAAGGCGCCGCTGCCGTATGGCCGCATCCAGGTTCCCGATGCCGGGATTCAGGCGCTGGTGGACTCGTCGATCCGCAACATCTGGCAGGCGCGCGAGATCAAAAATGGCATGACCGCGTTTCAAGTCGGCCCGACCTGCTATCGGGGGCTGTGGATTGTCGATGGCGCGTTTCTGCTGGAAGCGGCCGCGATCCTCGGAGCGGGCGACCAGGCGCGCAATGGCGTTGCCTATGAGTTAACCCATCAGCAAGCCGACGGCCGGATCGAGGTGATGAAGGATTATTCCAAGGAAAACGGCATCGTGTTGTGGACCTGCGCCCGCCACGCGCAACTCACCCAGGACAAGGCGTGGCTCGAAGGGGTGTGGCCGAAGCTTCAGCGCATCGCCGCCGCAATCAAAACGCTGCGCCAGCAGACGCTCACCAATGCCACGCCGCTCGACGACGGCCTGGTGCCAGCCGGCTTTCCCGACGGCGGCATCGGCGACGTGCACCTCGAATACACCAATCCCTATTGGAATCTGCTAGGCCTGCGCGCATTCATCGATGCCGCGCGCTGGCTCGGCAAGGCCGATGAGGCGGCCGTCTGGCAGAACGAATATAACGACTTCATGGCCGCCTTCCGCAAGGCCGCCGCGCGCGACCTGCGCAAGGACCCGAACGGCAACGCCTATCTGCCGATCCTGATGGGCGAGGCCGGCGCGAAGGAATTGCCGCAGCGGGCGCAGTGGGCATTCTGCCACGCGGTCTATCCGGGACAGATCTTCGACCAGGCCGATCCGTTGGTGGCCGGCAACCTCGCCATGCTCGCCGCCACCGAGCGCGAGGGCATGGTCTATGGCACCGGCTGGGACGCCACTGGCATCTGGAACTATTTTGCCTCATTCTATGCCCACGCCTGGCTATGGCAGGGCAACGGCACCAAGGCCGCCGACGCGCTCTATGCCTTCGCCAACCATGCCGCGCCCATGCTGGTGTGGCGCGAGGAACAATCGTTGAAGGGCGAAAAGTATCGCGAGGTGGGCGACATGCCCCACAACTGGGCCAGCGCCGAGTTCATCCGTCTGACCACCCACCTGCTGGCGCTGGACCGCGGCAGCCAGTTGCATCTGTTAGAAGGCCTGCCCGCCGCCTGGGCCAAGCCCGGCATGGTCACCCAGCTCAATGGCATCGCCACCCCGTTCGGCCCGCTGACGATGGCACTCACNNTCGCCGCGGACGGCAAGTCCGCCAGCTTGCGCGTCGAGCCGTTGTCCGATGCTTCGTGCACCAAGATCGTCGTGCATCTGGGCACCTGGGCCGGCGGCGACAAGGCGGCCGTTATCGAACTCGATCCCAAGCTGCGCCAGGAGCGGGTGATTGGGCTGAAGTAGTTGCGCGCCGTAGTTGAGTCTTCCAGCCGCAACTGGCATGAATGGCGAATGGTAGCGGCGCATGGACGATTGTAGCGGCGCTCTGTGAGCGCCGTAGCGAAGGTAGAGAGCTTTAGCATTCGCGGCGACGGTCACAGACCGCCGCTACAACGCTTCTCTTGGCACCTGGGCCGGCGGCGACAAGGGGGCAGTGATCGAACTCGATCCCAAGCTGCGCCAGGAGCGGGTGATTGGGCTGAAGTAGTTGCGCGCCGTAGTTGAGTCTTCCAGCCGCAACTGGCATGAATGGCGAATTGTAGCGGCGCATGGACGATTGTAGCGGCGCTCTGTGAGCGCCGTAGCGAAGGTAGAGAGCTTTAGCATTCGCGGCGACGGTCACAGACCGCCGCTACAACGCTTCTCTTGCGCGGCGACGGTCACAGGCCGCTGGTACAATGCTACATCTTCCTCAGCGCCGCCCGTCGGCGATGGCCTTTTTCCATTCCTCGCCGAGTTGCGCGAGCGTCTTGCCGGTCCAGGTTTTCCACAACTCATCGCTGTAGCGTGCCTCGCGCGCGGCGGCGTTGAGCTTGCGCAGCATGTCCTTGTCCTGGGTGGTGACGACCCAGTCGAAGAAGTTGGCCGTCACCCGGTAGCTGGCATCATACTTTGCCTGTCTGGCATCGTGGATGACGGCACCTTTCGATTGGGGTTCGTAAAGGTACCAGCGAATGTAGTCGGCGAGCCCTTCGGTGACCCATCCCGGAGCGAAGGCTGGCTTTGCGTTACGCGGCGCCCTGCCATAACCCTGCACCACGTGGACCATCTCGTGAATCACGCAGCCCTTGGCCTCGCGCTTCAGTTCTCCGGCAATCCACGGGGTGTTGAGCGAGATTTTGTTGCCGCCGGTGTAGGCCGGCACGCCGCCCATGTCGGTGCGGAACTCGAAATTAACCTTCTCGGCCGCGTGGAAACCCTCGCTCGGCAGCAACCCCACAATCTTCGGATACCACTCCTGGATCACCGGCAGCAGTTCCTTCGCGCTCCATTCGGTTAGAGCGGGGGCCTTGCTGCTGTCGATGCTATAACTCAATTTGCCATCCGCGGAGACGCTGGTGTTGACAATCCGCAGCGTCGGCTTGAGCCGCTCCACCGCCGGCGCCTTGGCGTCGATCACATCAATCTCACTGAAAAACGTGTTGCCGAACGGGTCGTTGGCGGAGACTCTAGCAACATCGAGGAGCAGGTGCCGGAACTCGCCCAGCGGCGCGCCATCCTTGTTGGAAACTTCCGCCGCGTATTGGCCGCCGGCTTTTCCGTCGTGGGGGCGGGTGTCAACGTCGGCGATGCGTTGCCAGCCGCATGACGCCGGATCGGTGCCGCGTTTCGGTGCCGCATTGAATTTCTCGGCTTTGCCGTCCGCCGCGAAGAGCGTGTACACCTGCGGGCCGCGGCCGCCGCCGTGCCACGAGTAGGTGGCCACGCTTTTAATGGAAATGATGGCGCCCAAATCCACGCCGATCCTGCCGCCGTCGGTGTTATTGGCGAAGAAGAAATTTTCCCGCGGCGAATCCTCATTGGCGGGCACCTTGCCGTCGGCCAGCACAGCCAGCTCGCCGCTGCCGCCGTCACGCGTGCCGTCGATGAGTGAAAACGTCGCCTTGCTCGCCGCGTCGTTGATTGCGGGCGGGGGCACTGGCGCGAGGTTGAAGGCGGCGTCCGCCGCCCCGTGGCCGTGTGTGACGGTCGGCGCAGCCCGCAGCGATGGGCAGGAGGCAAGTGCCGCCGCGCCAAGGCAAAGTCCGGCTACGGCGCTGCGGTGAATTATGAAGAAACGTCCGCAGGCGGCAGGTGCGGTGAGGTGGGCCGATGGTTGCATGATCATGGAGGATGGGATCCGGAATTGGGGCGAGGAAACGGCCCGTGGGTGCGGGTCGGCGCGAACGGTACCGGGTTCCAGCGCCAGGGCAAGCGCAGACTCTGGATGTGAAATGGTCGCGATGGCTGCCGCAGCGTAGGCGCGTTTGTCAAAACGCGTGGCAGTGAAATGCCCGCCGTCCGATACCTGTCCACCACTGCCGTCCGCGTTGTGACCAACGCGCCTACCGTTAGATCGGTGCCTTGCGGTGTAAGATCGGCCGCCAGCTAGCAGTATGCGCAGGCATCATGAATCGATTCCACATGTCGTCCTGTTTGATCCTCATGCCATTCCTTGCGCTGGGCACCGACGCACGCGCTGAGCCAGGCCGGAGCACCCTCAGCCTGGACGGCGCTTGGCAAATCGCCGAGGGCGGCATGGATGCCAGCCCCACCGGCTTCGACCACAGCGTGCCAGTGCCCGGTCTGGTGGACATGGCGCAGCCGGCGTTTGAGGAGGTGGGCATCAAGAGCAGCAAGCGCGAGGCGTTCTGGTATCGCCGCACGTTCGAGGTGGCCACGCCGCTGCCGCCGGTGGCGCTGCTCAAGGTCAACAAGGCGATGTTCGGCACGCGGGCGTTGCTCAACGGCAAGCTGTTAGGAGAGCATCTGCCCAGCTTCACCCCGGGCTATTTCGATGCCAAGCCAGCCTTGAAAGCCGGCGTCAACGAGCTGCTCATCCGGGTTGGGGCATTCCGCGATGCGGTGCCCAAGCCGCAACCCGACGGCTGGGATTACGAGAAACAAAAGTTCATCCCCGGCATCTATGACTCGGTTGAGTTGATACTAACAGGAGCGCCGCACATCTCCCAGGTCCAGGCCGTGCCGGACATCGACAAGCACAGCGTGACGATCCACGCGTGGCTGCCCAGCGCCGGCACGCCGGACGCGGCGAGGCTCGGCTTCGTTGTTAGAGAGGCTGTCTCCGGCCGGGTGGCGGGCGAAGGGCAATGTGAAATCGCGGCCGCCGGCGATGGCGCGGAACGCAGTGGCCAGGCCACCGTCGTGTTGAGCGAGTGCCACCTGTGGTCGCCGGAGGATCCATTCCTCTATGAGTTGGAAGCCCGCAGCGAGGGCGACGTGCTCAAGACCCGCTTTGGCATGCGCAGTTTCCGGCTGGACCAGGCGACGGGCCGCGCGGTGCTCAATGGCAAGCCGTATTTCATGCGCGGCAGCAACGTCACTCTCTATCGGTTTTTCGAGGATGCGGAGCGCGGCGACAAGCCGTGGCGCGAGGAATGGGTCCGCCGCCTGCATCGGGAATTCCGCAAGATGCACTGGAACTCGCTGCGCTACTGCATCGGCTTCCCACCCGAGGCCTGGTATCGCATCGCCGACGAGGAGGGCTTTCTCATTCAAGATGAGTTTCCGATTTGGAACATGAAACCCAAAGCCGGCGAATTCGATGGCAACGAACTGGCGCAGGAATACACCGAGTGGATGCAGGAACGTTGGAACCATCCCTGCGTGGTCATCTGGGATGCTTGCAACGAAACGCGCGCCAAAGCCGGCACCGGNGCGGCGATTGCGAAAGTGCGCGCCCTCGACCTATCCAACCGGCCGTGGGANAACGGCTGGGCGCCACCCCAGTTGCCCGGCGATGTGTTCGAATCCCATCCCTATCACTTCATCGATCCCNACTACAAGCTCGCGAACCTCGCCAGGGACTCCGGCATACCCACTGGCAACACCGTCCCTAACAACAACAGGAACCCCGTCATCATCAATGAATACGGCTGGCTCTGGCTCAATCGCGACGGCTCCCCCACCACGCTCACGGGCGACCTCTACAAGAACCTGCTAGGCCCCGACTCCACCACCGCGCAGCGGCGCCACTTGTATGCGCGCTATCTGGCGGCCGAGACCGAGTTCTGGCGCTGTCACCGGGCGGCCGCGGGGGTGCTGCATTTCTGCGGTCTGGCCTACAGTCGTGCCGACGGCCAGACCAGCGACCATTGGCAGGACGTCGAGAAGCTCACCTGGGAGCCGGAGTTTTACACCTATGTGCGCGATGCCTTCGCGCCGGTGGGCCTCATGATCGACGCCTGGGCCGCTGACTATCCCGCCGCCAAGCCGCAGGTGTTCCCGGTGGTGGTGATCAATGACCTATATGACAAGTGGCAGGGCACGCTGCGCTTGCGCTTGCTGCGTGATGGCACAGGTGTGCAGGAAAAGGCGCTGCCCTGCGAGGTTAGCGCGCTCGGCGCGGCCAAACTAACATTCGCCATCGACATCCCCGCCGAGCCGGGCAACTATCAACTGGAGGCCGCGCTCTTCCAGCCGGGCAGCGAACCGGTGCGCAGCCTGCGGGATTTTATTGTGAGGTGACATAATGGGTCCTATCCGCCGCTACAATTGCCTACCGTCCTCACTTTTGCGGAGATGGCAAGAAAAGCTTCGCAGAAAATCCTCGCTGGAACCAGACTGGCGGCGAGACGCCGCCGCCACGGCCTGCGGCGGGGACACCGCAGCCACCGGCGGAAAAATTTCTGTTGCATTCGGGGCGCGGGACGGATGGACTTGCCCGCGGCAGAGGGCAGCGCCGTGATGGCGTTTCCCGAGAGCCAGCGTCATGCCATGAAACCCTTTGTCCGTTTGCTAATGCCAGCAATGCTGGTGAGTTTTCTATCATGTGCCGCGGCGCGCGCCGCGGCGCTCACCTGGGCCGGTCCCGCCGGCGGCAACTGGAACGTCGCGGGCAACTGGTCGCCACATCAAGTGCCCGGCGTCGGCGACTCCGCAGCCATCCCCGACGGCACCTCGTCGGTGGTCATCAGCGGCAGCGTCTCGCTCAGCGCCTTGAGCGTCGGTGCCGGCACCTCCCTGACGGTGGCGGTGGGCGGCACGCTCACCCTGATAGCCGACGTGGGCGACACGCAACTCTACGGCTTGCTGAGCAACGCCGGAACCGTCAACTGGCAGGGCGGAGATATCTATATGTTTGAGGATTCCGGCTTGGGATGGACCGGCCAGCTCAGCAACGCGAGCGGCGGATTGTTTGACATCAGTTGCGACCGGACCATCGCCAACAACCAGGGGAGTCCCCAGTTCCACAACGCGGGCACCTTGCGCAAGAGCGCCGGCACAGACCCCACCGAGATCGAGGTCTTTCTCGACACCAGCGGCACGGTCGATGCGCAAAGCGGCGCGCTCCACCTCGACGGCGGCGGCAACCTCAGCGGCACCTTGCAGGCGGCCGCCGGCGCGGCGCTTGATCTGGTGGGGGGAAGCTTCGCGCTGATAGCCACACCGCAATTTCATGGACCGGGCGAGGTCGGCATGCGCGGCGACGTGGTGCTCAGCGGGGCGCTTGGCGGAACCTTCGGCGCTTATGGCGGCTCGCTGGATTCCGGTTCCTCGCTGACGATTGCCAGTGGCGCCACGCTGAACATTGTCAACGCCCTAACACTATACGGTTCGCTGGCCAACGCGGGCACCTTGAACGTCGGCAATGACATTTACCTGTTTGCTCCGCTAACCAACACCGGACTGGTCAACTGGCAGGGCGGTGACCTCCACGTGTCTAACAATCCGGGATACGGCTGGTCCGGCCAGCTCAGCAATCAGGTCGGCGGGATTTTCGACATCCGCTGCGACCGCCTCATGACCGATGACGAAGGCGTCCCGCAGTTCCACAACGCGGGGATCCTGCGCAAGAGCGCGGGAGCGGGCAGCAGCGACATGCAGGTGGTGGTTGACAACACCGGCACGGTGCAGGCGCAGGCGGGCACGCTCAGCTTGTCCGGCGGCGTCGTCCAGTACTCCGGCACCACCCTCAGCGGCGGCACTTGGGCCATCTCTAACGGGGGCATCCTGGAGTTTGGCTCCGGCACCATCATCACGCTCAACCTGGCGACCGTCACGTTTGATGGGCCAGGCGGGGATTTTCCCAACTTCACCGGCAATCTCGTTGACAACCGCGGCAGTCTCATCCTCTCGAATGGCCACACTCTCAACACCCTGGGGGGCTTGACCAATTCCGGCGCATTGCTCGTCACGGGTGCCAGCGCGCTCATCGTGAAAGGCACCCTCACCCAGACGGCCGGCACCACCACGGTGATGCCAGGAGCGGTCATCGTCGCCACGGGCTTCGTTCACTCCGGCGGCACCGTGAGCGGAGGTGTCACCATTCCGCCAGCCGCGGCGTTGATCGGCGTGAGCGTCACGCCGGCGGGTCCGACCACCAAGGCGCGCTACTCGGCGAACCTCTATGGCGGTCCGCCGGGAGGGACGGCCACGCTACAGGCATCGTCGGACCTCGGCCAACACGACGCGTGGGAGGACGTTGCGACCATCGCCCTTGACGACAGTGGCAGCGGTGCTTTCACCGCGATCGAGGATCCCCACAGCACCGGGCTTGCGCGCGATTTCTTCCGCGTGAAAATTCCGTGATCAGGAAGCCGCCGACCGCCTAACCGAATCAGGGACGCCAGCCCGGTTTCAGCGCCACCTCGGCCGCGCGCGCGCCTAGCAATTCCGCCGGTAGCATTCCGGTCCCGTCTTGGCTGAGGTCGTCCCGAGGGTGCCGCCGAGCATTGCGGGCGACAAGCCGCCGAGCGGCAGCAAGCCGTAGCTGAGCGCGGCGCTCAGAGCAAGGCCAGTTGCACCAGGAACTGATTTTTCCCGGACGCGTTGGTTTGATTGCGGGTGGGCGAGTAGTCATAGACTTGCATGGAGCCATCGGGCCGCATTTCCAACAGTCGCAGCCAGCCGTCGCCGCCATTGGGTTTCATTTGGAAGTTCACCAGCATCTGAAGCACGTTGCGACCGCTTGGATCGGGCGTGGCGAGGCGGCCCAGGCCATCGTTGAGGACGTGACCGTTGATGGTGAAAATGAAGTTGGGATGTTTGCTAACCAGAAGATCCCAGAGTTCCTGGCCATCCGTCACATCGTCATGGCTGGCGGCCGCCAGTCCGTAGGTATGCGGATTCCAGCTCTGCTTGTTCCCGAGCTTGATGAAATCATAACGGGTGTTGTCGGAATAGGTATAGGCATGGGTCACCAAAATCGCATCCCGGTCATGGTGGCGGGAGACGACCGCATTGGCCCAGCGCAGCACATCCTTTCGGGGGCCGAACTCCAGGCACAGAACGATGAACTTGCGTCCCTCAGCCGCGAACAGATGAAAACTGTTGTCCACCCGGTCCAATTCCCTATCATAAAACCCGCCGAAGGTGGACAGTTGCTCGAACGCCGCGGGCGGGAAGTACTCGCCGAACCGGGTGGTCCGGTCGGTGGCGCCGCCACCCTTGCTGTAGTCGTGATTGCCCGGCGCCATGAAATAGGGCACCCTGCCGTCTAGCAATTTCATGGAGCGCGCGGCATTGTCCCACTGCTCGGGCAGGTTGTCATTGGTAATATCTCCGAGGTGCAGGACACAGGCAATGTTGCGGGCCGCCTTTTGCGCGACAATCCACTGGGTCTGGGCGGAATACCCGGCGGCGTGAGGACCGCGGTAGTTCTGTGTGTCGGGCAGGGCGATGATGGTGAAGGCGCCCTTGGCGGGAAACGGTGGCGGCCCCTCCACAAACATGGCGTCGGCATAGGGGCCGGCGGCCGGTTTGGGAGGTTTGGTTTCCGCGGTGCCTTCCACCGGGTTGGCAAAGCCAAGGGCGCCGCTCGCGAGGAAGGCACTGCCGCAGCGGAGGAACTCACGTCGGGTTGAGGCATTCATGGACAGCGGACACCCTCTGCGGGCAGCGTCGCCGTGTCAACCTAAAAGTCTGTGGCCATCAAGTCACATCCTCTATGGCGCTGTGGGGGCCAAGACGGAAGAGTATGGTAAAATCATTGCCATTGCGGTGGCTCCGGATGAACAATGCGGTTGCACGGCGCTTGGCTCCCCCACCCTTCTGCCGCACATCCGAAATCACCTATCTATGAAAAACTCCCCCATGCCCGCCGGATTCATTGCCGCGCTGTTCGCCCTGGCCGCGCCCGTCGCGGATGCCGCCGCGCCCTCCACTTTCACCTGGGCCGCCGCCGTGGCGGGCAAGTGGAGCGATCCGACGAAATGGACCAGCAACCAGGCCGCGGGTGGCGCGCCGGCCGCCGCCGGCCTGGCGAGCTACACCCTCAACTTCACCCAGGCGGGCAGCTATACCGCCACCCATGACCTCAACGACGGGTTTGTGCTCAACCAGCTTAATTTCGCCGCTGCGGTGACGCTCGACGGCACCCGCGGCCTGGCGCTAACGGCCAACGGTGCCACGCTGCCAAGCATCAACCAGAACTCGGACAAGTCGGTGAGCATCGGCATTCCTGTTAGCCTCGCGGCCGATGTGACCCTCGACGGCACCGGCACGGGAGCGGTGGCGTTTTCCGGCGCGATTTCGGGCAAGGGCAAGCTGACCAAGAGCAACCCCGGCCAACTCTCGCTCAATCACGCGAACACCTACGGCGGCGGCACGCTCATCACCGCCGGCAACCTCTATGTGGGCGCCCATCTGGGCGGCACGCTCGGTGCCGCGGGTGCTGAGAATGTGACGATTGCCAAGGGTGCCACCCTCACCGGAGAACGGGCGAATTTCGCCGGCGCTCTAACACTCGACGGCGGGACGTGGTCAGAGAACAACGGTTTCGGCGGCAGTTGGACCGGACCGGTCACCTTGAAAGCCACCTCCACGCTCAGCAGCGGGTACTTTCAAACCATCAAAGGCGTGGTGAGTGGGCCCGGGGGCTTGATCCATACCGGCGGCGGCACGCTGTGCCTCGCCGGGGAAAGCACGTTCACCGGGGCGATGAATGTTGCTGGCGGTACGCTCTCAGTGGCTTCGTTCAACTGCGTCAGCGGCGGCTCGCCCAGCAGCGACCTCGGCGCCCCT
>TBL_comb47_HYPODRAFT_10006501_pt1 | contig 12609 bp, 2 predicted proteins | sample TroBogypolimnion_40_FD_10682 | JGI IMG/M metagenome (IMG submission 10682)
TGCAATATGTCAATGAACTCATGATATTTTGGTCTTCTTAGAGCGGCCAATCCCCTAGGGGATTGTAAACGAACTACTGAGACTAAAATATCTCCTTAGAATGTAAACGAACTGGTGATATGTAACAGATATTCCTTACAGCGGTGCTAATTCATCACATTTTACTTTAAATAGTGGTGCCAGTATTATTACAGCTAACCCAGATGGAATTTCACTTTCAGGAAATACAGGCTCGGTGCAGTTTCTTGGTTCAAGAATATATAGTACTGGTGCAAATTACAAATTCAATGGTGCATCGGCTCAGATTACAGGAGCCGGATTAGCTGGTGCAAATAATCTTACAATTGCAAATACGAGTGGAGTAAGCTTAAGTGGTCCTGTCTCAGTTTCAGGTACACTTACATTTACTTCCGGACTTTTAGCAACCACAACGACAAATTTACTTTCTATTACCAATACCTCAACAGGTGCTATAATTGGTGCCTCAGCCACATCATATATTGACGGACCTGTCAGCTGGTCTTTGCCTTCCAGTCTGGGTTCAGGTTCAACTTACAACTTCCCGGTAGGAAATGGTACGACCTATTTGCCATTTGCATTGGTTAATCCAACAACCGGAACAGGAACAGTTACTGCTCAAGTGCAGGCTACTTCAGGTAATACAGGTGGAACATTTGATGCAACATTGGCTTCATTAAGTACATCAGAATATTGGTCACTGGTAACCACGGGTAATTTTACAAACAGTTCTGTTTCATTAAGCCGGCCAACTGCTATTGCTCCTTTGAATGCTATCGGAGGTAGTTCCTCACTGGCAGGCACTTATACCTGTTTGGATGGAACGGCAGGGACAACTGGTGTTGCGGGTTCGGGCAACATTGGCTTCAACAACCGGTTTTTTGTATTGGCAGAAAAGAAACAAACGATTACAACAGGTATAATTTCCGGCTCTCCATTTTGCGCGGGAAATACTGTTTCTGTTCCATTTACTATTACCGGAGTTTTCAATTCAGGTAACTTATTTACCGCTCAGTTATCTGATGCTGCTGGAAATTTTGGTTCGGCAGTAAATATTGGATCATTAACTCAAATATATGCTGGTACCATTACTGCAACAATTCCTATAGGCACCTCTTCAGGGTCTGGGTACCGTATTAGGGTTGTTAGCAGTACTCCAGTGATAATCGGAACCGACAATGGAAGTAATTTAACGGTTAATGCTATTCTTACAGCAGTTGCCTTATCTCCGTCAACTGGCCAAACTATTTGCGCTTCCGGAACGGGAACACTTTTAACGGCAACGGAAACGGGAGGTGGAACAATAACAGGCCGCCAATGGGGAAAACGGTCAACTTCAGGAGGAACAATAACAGCACTATCCGGAGCTACCAGCTCAAATTACACACCAACGGGGACCGATTTGGGAACCGGAATCTGGTATGTGGTCTGTACTTCAACGCCGACATGCGGTAGTGCAAATATATCTAACGAAGTAACTGTAACCGTTGATCCGGTTTCAGTTGGCGGAACTGTTTCAGGTAGTACAACCGTTTGTTCCGGAACCAATAGCACAGTGCTGACTTTAAGCGGAAATACCGGTAATGTAACTAAATGGCAAACATCCTCAGTATCCGACTTCAGTTCAGGCATTATTGATATTGTCAATACGACTAATAGCTTAACGGCAAGCAACCTAACTACGACCACCTATTTCCGGGCAGTGGTAACCAGCGGAGTTTGCTCATCGGCTAATAGTACTACTGCAACGATAACCGTCGATCCAGTTAGTTTTGAAGGAACTGCATCTGCTGCTTCAGCTCAGGTTTGCTATAACACTTCCACAACCTTAACCCTTACCGGGTATGTAGGAACTGCTATACAGTGGGAGCAATCGGCCAATGGGACTTCAGGTTGGGCAAACGTGACAGGCGGCTCCGGAGCCACAACATCAAGTTATACCACACCAAACCTGACAATAGGAACCTGGTATAGGGCAAAGGTTACAAATGGAGTATGCAGCAGTACTGAGTCAAACGCTGTTTCAGTAACAATTGATTCAGAATTGCCTGTTTTCACAGGTTGTCCATCAAATATGACTGTAAACGTAGATGCCGGATTGTGCACCAAACAGGTTGACTGGACGATTCCAGGTGTAACCGATAATTGCGGAATTCAGACCTTAACTGTAACCGCAAGCGCAGGTGAAACTATTAGTACTCCGGTAGCAGGTACCCATCGTGCAACTATAGCAACTGGGACCACCACCATTACCTATACAGCAACCGATACGAAAGGCAATGTAAAAACCTGTGTCTTTACCATTACCGTTACTGACAATATTGCACCAACGATCAATTGTCCTGCAGGGTCAACGGTTTTTTGTGTGGCTAATGCAACTATTTACAACAACTTTGCTGACTTTACAACTGCCGGAGGTACGGCAACAGATAATTGCAACTTGAATACCAACAGCTTTACCCATATTGATAATCTCGTCGGTTCAACACTTACACGCACTTATCAGATTTCGGATATGGCAGAAAATATTAGCACATGTACTCAGGTATTCACCATTTCGCAACCAACTGTTACTATCAGTTCTCTGGGTTTAACCAATACGTGTATTGGAGGTGCTCTAACAATTACATCAAACAGTACGGGCAAGAATTACCAATGGCAGGTGAGTTCAAATAATGGAGGTTCATGGTCAGTAGTTGGCACAAATAGTCCAACTTATAATGGGTCATTGGCCAATCAGGGAGATCAGTACCGTATGCTCGTTTCTGAAACCACAGATTTCAGTGGAGTGGGATGTGTTTCAACTTCTAATGTGTTAATATTTACTGAAAATACACCTCCGGTGTTTACCCTCCTTGCCCCGGCAAATCAGACTGTCTGCACAGTCGATGGAGCTACATCGGTTGCTGTTTATGGTATCAGTCTTGATAATTCAAAGGTAACCGACAATTGTACTGCTTTTAATAACCTAGTTCTAACTTATACCATTAGTGGAGCAACAACAGGAAGCGGTTCTAATCTTTCGGAAGGGACAATCTTCAACCTCGGAACATCGACGATAACCTATACTGCGACGGATCAGGGCGGTAATCTATCAACGCATTCGATTACAATCATTGTCAACCAATCACCAGCGGCGATCACCATCAGCCATTCAGTCGTTAGCGGGGGTGGAACAGGAATTCTCCCTAACCAATGCGGAGTGTACAATTATACGGTTGATGGAGGGACTCCTGCAGTAGGTTATACCTATTCCTGGAATGTTTATGCCGGAGGCACGGCTACCGGCACACCCGTATTAACTTTTGGAAACCTTGCTGCCATTCAGATCACCTGGTCAGGAGATCTGGCTCCGGGAACCTATACCATCGAAGCAACCAAAATCAGTGGAGCCAATAGTTGCAATTCGAAGTCTACTCTACAGATAACACTGCAAAACCGCTTTAACCTGTTCGTCAACGACCCGGGAAATGATTGCAAAGGTGAAAGTCTGGGGTCAAAAATCATAAACTGGGAAGTGGGCAGAAATTGCGGTAATGCGAGCTATTCATTTACCTACGTGATTGCAGCAGGTAATTATAATACTCTTGCGGATGCACAGGCTCATGCGATTTCCGGGATGCCTGTTATAGTTACCGGCACATCCGATAATCCAAAGATTATCTATCAGACAGTGGATTATGGAACCGGTGGAGATTTCTATACCACTCAGGTTTTCACCTTATTTATATACAACCAGATAGATGGAAACGGGCAACCGGATATCAATTCAGCAGATGACTTCCAGCATTTTTTCCTGAAAGCAATACCTAATACTACTGACATTTCAACTAATTAAAAAGAGAATGCGATGAATCAATATACAAATGCAAAACAGAATAACCGCAACGGACCATAAGGATTATAAGATAATATGGATTCCATCTCTTTTATAAGATGGAATCCTTCTGAAGATTAAAATTGAAAAATAAAGAAGATAAAAATGTTAAACTAAAAAAGATCAAAGTATGAAGAAAAAACAAGTTCAATTAACGCCTGAATAAAGAAACCTAATGGATTACAAGTACGCCACAGTTGGTGGAATTGTATAAGGGACGTTTAACCGCAACACTTTGTGGACAAACATCCACAAAATGAAACGAAATGAAATATCCGGCCCTTAAGGGCAGAATACTTAAACCCAATCCTCCCAAACAGGAAAAGGTTGGCAGCCAGGGAGGCTGAAATACAAATGAAAATAATTATTGATAAAAGATTAATATTTAAATGTTTAACTTAAAAATTACAAAAATGAAAAAGCTAATTACGTCTTTCTGCCTGTTGGTTTTGATAGGCATCAGTGCTAATGTTATGGCACAAAGTACTGGAACTGCTCCTTTTCCTGGCGCAAAACATCTATACAGTGTAGATGGTGGAGGCACAAGTACTCAATATGTTTGGACTGTTTTAGATAATAATCTTGCTACCTCAACTGATGGAGTTATTTCAGCAAGCGGCTCTTTTCCACTTACTTCAGCCGAAGTAAATGTTACTTGGGGAACAGGTCTGACTGTCGGTGCTGTTTATTATGTTAGTGTAGTTAAAACGGTTAGTGGATGTTCAAATACAAAGATGCTTAAGGTGACTATTACTGCAAGTAATTTCTCACTTGCTTTAACCACTGCAGATGGTTGTTATACCAATCCAGTAATTCTATCTGCCCCTGGAGCTGTTGAAACTTATACACATGGTGCAGCTACAGTTACTTATACAGTGACTCCAACTGGATTAAGTTTAAGTCAAGGATACACATTTACATTCACACCTCCAGCTCCAGTAGGTTATACTCCAGTTCTTCAAGGCTTAGCTAGCGGAGTTTCACAGGCAGGTAACAATTATACAGTTACTACAGGTGTTGCAGCAACTATTACATACGTAATTACTAAAGACGCAGTTACGACTAATGCGGATGCATCTGGAACTGCTGCCAATTTTGCTGCTCCAGCTACAATTTCAAATGGTGTATCTAGTCTTGGAGTTGCAGGGTTAGTTACCGGAGCGAAATCTGCTACTTCTAATGTTTCCAGACCTGCACTTTCAAATATAACTACTGGATCTAATTAGAAGTCAAATTAATGTATAAAAGCATCCTGATAATTATTATCTCATTCCTGGCCGTCACAAATGTGGCGGCCCAGGATGCTTATACTCCTATTGAAGGTACTCAGAAAACCTACCAGGTGAATAACCATTTGGGTAGTTCATACAACTGGGCGGTTTATACACAGATCAATCCCCTGGTGGCCGCTAATGCTTCAGAAATAACCATAACCGGCAACGGAAATGCACAAATTAGTGTACTTTGGAATCAGACAGCCGATTATTATCTTTTGGTTACCGAAACCGATGCTACAGGTTGTACCAATACCAAAGCCATACGAATCTCGGTACTTCCGAACAACTCAACAGTTTCATTTACAACATTAACAAGTTCGGCCTGTTATCAGGCAAATAACGATTTTACAATACCTGTACAGTTTAAAGATGGAAACGGTTTGCAGATGGATGCAACACATTTCCCAATGGTGGTTTCATTCCAGGTAAACGGAGTGACTCAATCCACTCAAACCATCAGTTTTGCCAGTCAGATCCTGGCTATTTCAGGCAGTATGTTTGCTGCCAGTCCCAATTCGGATACACCGGTCATTGTTACACTCACCGGTGCAACTGATACCAATAATTTGCTAATTCAACCCGAAACTGTTTCGGGACTAAATATACACACGCATACCATTTTCCGCAGTTTAACTGCGCCAACAGTTAACGCTCAAAACACAAATAATATTAATCCAACGATCACAGGTACAGCAATTGTTGGAAACAATGAAACACTTTCTGTATCGGTGAACGGATTTACTTATATCACAAGTGACGGCAATCTTTCACTGACAGGAACCAATTGGACCTTAACAATTCCAACAGGAAGGTCTCTTCCGGAAGGAATTTACGAAGTAAAGGCTACGGTAAATAATGCAAATTGCGAATTTTCAGATAACACAATCAACGAATTAACAATTGATACCACTGCACCGGCAGTGCCGACAGTCATCAGTCAGATCACCAACGATACTACGCCAATCATCAAAGGAACGGCAATCGTTGGAACAGGCGAAATGCTTACGGTTATGGTGAATGGCGTAACCTACACCACAGTTGATGGACACCTTTCACTGACAGGCACCAATTGGGCTTTGCAAATACCTGCAGGCAGCGAACTTTCGGATGGCATTTATCAGGTAGTTGCAACAGTAACTGATTTAGCAGGCAATTCCTCAACAGATACAACTACCAACGAACTTACTATTGATACAATAAACCCAGCAGTACCGACAGTTATTAGTCAAATTACCAGGGATATCACGCCAATCATCAAAGGAACGGCTATCGTTGGACCCGGTGAAACACTCACGGTTTTGGTGAATGGCGTAACCTACACCGCAGGTGATGGACACCTTTCACTGACAGGCACCAATTGGACGTTGCAAATTTCCATCGGCAGCGAACTTTCGGATGGCATTTATCAGGTAGTTGCAAAAATAACTGATCTGGCAGGCAATTCATCGACTGACAATACCACCAACGAACTTACTATTGATACGGTAACCCCGGCTGTACCGACAGTTATTAGTCAAATTACCAGGGATACCACACCAATCATCAATGGAACAGCAATTGTTGGAACCGGCGAAACACTCACGGTTTTGGTGAATGGCGTAACCTACACCGCAGGTGATGGACACCTTTCACTGACAGGCACCAATTGGGCATTGCAAATACCAACCAGCAGCGAACTTTTGGATGGCATTTATCAGGTAGTTGCTATAGTAACTGATTTGGCAGGCAATTCATCGACCGACAATACAAGCAACGAACTTACTATTGATACGGTAAACCCGGTTGTACCGACAGTCATCAGTCAAATAACCAAGGATACCACACCAATCATCAATGGAACAGCAATTGTTGGAACCGGCGAAACACTCACGGTTTTGGTGAATGGGATAACCTACACTGAAGGCGATGGACACCTTTCACTGACAGGCACCATTTGGGCGTTACAAATACCTGCAGGCAGCGAACTTTCGGATGGCATTTATCAGGTAGTTGCAACTATAACTGATCTGGCAGGCAATTCATCGACTGACAATACCAATAATGAACTTACTATTGACACAATAAAACCAGCAGTTCCGACAGTTGTCAGTCAAATCACCAGGGATACCACACCAATCATCAATGGAACAGCTATTGTTGGAACAGGCGAAACATTCACAGTTTTGGTGAATGGTATAACCTACACTGAAGGCGATGGACACCTTTCACTGACAGGCACCATTTGGGCGTTGCAAATACCTGCAGGGGCTGCTCTTCCGGATGGAACATACCCGGTAACTGCTACCGTGACCGATGCAGCCGGTAACTCATCGACAGATACAACCACCAACGAACTGGTCATAGACACCGTTGCTCCTGCTATTCCAACGGTGATCAGCCAGATCATCAATACCCCAAATCCGCTGATTCATGGTACTGCAACCGTTAGTTCAGGTGAACTGCTCACGGTAACGGTAAATGGGAAAATATATACCTCCGGTGATGGGAACCTGACTCTTACAGGAACCGCCTGGTCTTTGCAGATTCCTGCAGGGGCTGCTCTTGCGGATGGAACATACCCGGTAATCGCTACCGTGACTGATGCAGCCGGTAACTCATCGACCGATTTGACTACCAACGAACTGGTCATAGACACCGTTGCTCCTGCTATTCCAACAGTGATCAGCCAGATCATCAATACCCCAACTCCGCTGATTCATGGTACTGCAACCCTCGGAACAGGGGAGCTGCTCACTGTAATTGTAAACGGGGAAATGTATACTGCAGGTGACGGGCACCTTTCACTTACCGGAACCTCCTGGGCTTTGCAGATTCCTGCAGGCGCTGCTCTTGCGGATGGAACATACCCGGTGACGGCTACCATGACCGATGCAGCCGGTAATTCATCGACAGATTTGACTACCAACGAACTGGTCATAGACACCGTTGCTCCTGCTATTCCAACGGTGATCAGCCAGATCATTAATACCTCAACTCCGCTGATTCATGGTACTGCTACCCTTGGAACAGGGGAACTGCTCACTGTTATAGTGAATGGGATAACCTATACAGCAGGTGACGGACACCTTTCACTTACCGGAACCGCCTGGACCCTGCAGATTCCTGCAGGGGCTGCCCTTGCGGATGGAACATACCCGGTAACTGCTACCGTGACTGATGCAGCCGGAAATTCATCGACAGATACAACCACCAACGAACTTACTATTGACACAATAAAACCAGCAGTGCCGACAGTCATCAGTGAAATCACAAAAAATACAACGCCAATCATTAAAGGAACTGGTATTGTTGGAACCGGCGAAACATTTACGGTTTCGGTGAATGGCGTCACCTACACTGCTGGTGATGGGCACCTTTCACTGACAGGCACCAATTGGGTGTTGCAAATACCTGCAGGAAACGAACTTTCGGATGGTATTTATCAGGTAGTTGCAACAGTAACTGATCAGGCTGACAATTCATCGACTGATAACACCACCAACGAACTTACTATCGATACAATAAAACCAGCAGTTCCGACGGTTATCAGTCAAATCACCAACGATATCACGCCGATCATTAATGGTACGGCTTTAGTAGAAACAGGTGAAAAGCTTACGGTTTTGGTAAATAGCGTAACCTACACTGCAGGTGATGGGCATCTTTCACTTACAGTCGCCAATTGGGCTTTGCAAATACCTACAGGGAGCGAGATCCCTGATGGAACCTATTCGGTAACGGCTACAGTGACTGATGCAGCCGGAAATTCATCGACCGATGTGACCACCAACGAATTGGTAATAAGTACTACTGCACCTTCGATTCCAACGGTAATCAGTCAGATAACCAATTCTACTCTGCCGGTGATTCATGGTACTGCAACAGTCAGTGCAGGGGCAATACTTAAGGTAGTTGTTAACGGAGTAACCTACAAATCCGGAGATGGCAAACTGGCCATCACCGGTACTGACTGGACTTTACAGATTCCTGCAGGGGCTGCCCTTACGGATGGAACTTATCCGGTAACGGCAACCGTGACTGATGCTGCCGGAAATTCATCGACCGATTTGACTACCAACGAACTGGTCATTGATACCGTTGCTCCTGCTATTCCAACGGTGATCAGCCAGATCATCAACACCCCAACTCCGCTGATTCATGGTACTGCAACCCTCGGAACAGGAGAATTACTCTCTGTAACGGTAAATGGGATAACCTATAGGGCAGGTGACGGACACCTTTCTCTTACCGGAACCTCCTGGGCTTTACAGATTCCTGCAGGCGCTACCCTTGCGGATGGAACATACCCGGTAACGGCCACCGTGACTGATGCAGCCGGTAACTCATCGACAGATTTGACTACCAACGAACTGGTCATTGACACCGTTGCTCCTGCTATTCCAACGGTGATCAGCCAGATCATCAATACACCAACTCCGCTGATTCATGGTACTGCAACCCTCGGAACAGGAGAATTACTCACTGTAACGGTAAATGGGATAACCTATAGGGCAGGTGACGGACACCTGACTCTTACAGGCACCGCCTGGGCTTTACAGATTCCTGCAGGCGCTGCCCTTGCGGATGGAACATACCCGGTAACGGCCACCGTCACTGATGCTGCCGGTAACTCATCGACAGATTTAACCACAAACGAACTGGTCATTGACACCGTTGCTCCTGCTATTCCAACGGTGATCAGCCAGATCATCAATACCCCAAATCCGATGATTCATGGTACTGCAACCGTTAGTTCAGGTGAACTGCTCACGGTAACGGTAAATGGGAAAATATATACCTCCGGTGATGGGAACCTGACTCTTACAGGAACCGCCTGGTCTTTGCAGATTCCTGCAGGGGCTGCTCTTGCGGATGGAACATACCCGGTAATCGCTACCGTGACTGATGCAGCCGGTAACTCATCGACCGATTTGACTACCAACGAACTGGTCATAGACACCGTTGCTCCTGCTATTCCAACAGTGATCAGCCAGATCATCAATACCCCAACTCCGCTGATTCATGGTACTGCAACCCTCGGAACAGGGGAGCTGCTCACTGTAATTGTAAACGGGGAAATGTATACTGCAGGTGACGGGCACCTTTCACTTACCGGAACCTCCTGGGCTTTGCAGATTCCTGCAGGCGCTGCTCTTGCGGATGGAACATACCCGGTGACGGCTACCATGACCGATGCAGCCGGTAATTCATCGACAGATTTGACTACCAACGAACTGGTCATAGACACCGTTGCTCCTGCTATTCCAACGGTGATCAGCCAGATCATTAATACCTCAACTCCGCTGATTCATGGTACTGCTACCCTTGGAACAGGGGAACTGCTCACTGTTATAGTGAATGGGATAACCTATACAGCAGGTGACGGACACCTTTCACTTACCGGAACCGCCTGGACCCTGCAGATTCCTGCAGGGGCTGCCCTTGCGGATGGAACATACCCGGTAACTGCTACCGTGACTGATGCAGCCGGAAATTCATCGACAGATACAACCACCAACGAACTTACTATTGACACAATAAAACCAGCAGTGCCGACAGTCATCAGTGAAATCACAAAAAATACAACGCCAATCATTAAAGGAACTGGTATTGTTGGAACCGGCGAAACATTTACGGTTTCGGTGAATGGCGTCACCTACACTGCTGGTGATGGGCACCTTTCACTGACAGGCACCAATTGGGTGTTGCAAATACCTGCAGGAAACGAACTTTCGGATGGTATTTATCAGGTAGTTGCAACAGTAACTGATCAGGCTGACAATTCATCGACTGATAACACCACCAACGAACTTACTATCGATACAATAAAACCAGCAGTTCCGACGGTTATCAGTCAAATCACCAACGATATCACGCCGATCATTAATGGTACGGCTTTAGTAGAAACAGGTGAAAAGCTTACGGTTTTGGTAAATAGCGTAACCTACACTGCAGGTGATGGGCATCTTTCACTTACAGTCGCCAATTGGGCTTTGCAAATACCTACAGGGAGCGAGATCCCTGATGGAACCTATTCGGTAACGGCTACAGTGACTGATGCAGCCGGAAATTCATCGACCGATGTGACCACCAACGAATTGGTAATAAGTACTACTGCACCTTCGATTCCAACGGTAATCAGTCAGATAACCAATTCTACTCTGCCGGTGATTCATGGTACTGCAACAGTCAGTGCAGGGGCAATACTTAAGGTAGTTGTTAACGGAGTAACCTACAAATCCGGAGATGGCAAACTGGCCATCACCGGTACTGACTGGACTTTACAGATTCCTGCAGGGGCTGCCCTTACGGATGGAACTTATCCGGTAACGGCAACCGTGACTGATGCTGCCGGAAATTCATCGACCGATTTGACTACCAACGAACTGGTCATTGATACCGTTGCTCCTGCTATTCCAACGGTGATCAGCCAGATCATCAACACCCCAACTCCGCTGATTCATGGTACTGCAACCCTCGGAACAGGAGAATTACTCTCTGTAACGGTAAATGGGATAACCTATAGGGCAGGTGACGGACACCTTTCTCTTACCGGAACCTCCTGGGCTTTACAGATTCCTGCAGGCGCTACCCTTGCGGATGGAACATACCCGGTAACGGCCACCGTGACTGATGCAGCCGGTAACTCATCGACAGATTTGACTACCAACGAACTGGTCATTGACACCGTTGCTCCTGCTATTCCAACGGTGATCAGCCAGATCATCAATACACCAACTCCGCTGATTCATGGTACTGCAACCCTCGGAACAGGAGAATTACTCACTGTAACGGTAAATGGGATAACCTATAGGGCAGGTGACGGACACCTGACTCTTACAGGCACCGCCTGGGCTTTACAGATTCCTGCAGGCGCTGCCCTTGCGGATGGAACATACCCGGTAACGGCCACCGTGACTGATGCTGCCGGTAATTCATCGACAGATTTAACCACAAACGAACTGGTCATAGATACCGTTGCTCCTGCTATTCCAACGGTGATCAGCCAGATCATCAATACTCCAACTCCGCTGATTCATGGTACTGCAACCCTCGGAACAGGAGAATTACTCACTGTAATGGTAAATGGGATAACCTATAGGGCAGGTGACGGACACCTGACTCTTACCGGAACCGCCTGGACCTTGCAGTTTCCTGCAGGCGCTGCCTTTGCGGATGGAACATACCCGGTAACGGCCACTGTGACTGATGCAGCCGGTAACTCATCGACAGATTTGACTACCAACGAACTGGTCATTGATACCGTTGCTCCTGCTATTCCAACGGTGATCAGCCAGATCATCAATACCCCAACTCCGCTGATTCATGGTACTGCAACCCTCGGAACAGGAGAACTACTCACTGTAATGGTAAACGGGAAAACATATACCTCCGGAGATGGGAACCTGACTCTTGCAGGAACCTCCTGGACCTTGCAGATTCCTGCAGGGGCTGCCC
>TBL_comb47_HYPODRAFT_10006503_pt1 | contig 12608 bp, 7 predicted proteins | sample TroBogypolimnion_40_FD_10682 | JGI IMG/M metagenome (IMG submission 10682)
GAATTGTTCTGTACGTTGCAGAAGGGGACAACTGGGATGAGCAGCCCGTTTACTGGGCTGACCCCGAATTCACAGTTTCAGGCAACGCCAGTAAAGTGCAGCCATTTATTGAAAAAGCCGAAATATTAACCCCGCAGCCAAGGCCTGAACCAAAAATCAACGGGGCAAGGGTGTTTGGAATCCGTCCCAACTCGCCGTTTATGTTTACCATTCCGGCAACAGGAAGTCGACCTATGAGATTTTCAGCCTTCAATTTACCCAAGGAGCTCTCCCTTGACCGGGAAAGCGGTCATATCACGGGGAAAATGACTCAAAGGGGAACCTATACTGTTACGCTAATGGCAGAAAACAGGTTTGGAAAGGACAAACGAAATCTCCGGATCGAGTGCGGCGACAAATTGGCTATGACTCCCCCAATGGGCTGGAATTCATACAACCTTTTGGGGTGCTCACATGTCAGTGACCAAAAAATCAGGGATATCGCAGATGCTTTTGTATCAAAGGGCCTGATCAATTATGGGTGGACTTATGTAAATATTGACTGCGGATGGGCAGATGAAGTGGTTGATCCTGTAACGTTGGAGATTAATCCGAATGCGAAGTTCCCCGATATGGCGGGTTTATGTAAATATATTCATGGGCTGGGCTTAAAAGCCGGGATCTATTCCACCCCATGGACCCACGGATACGATGGGCGGAAAGGGGCCTCAGCAGATAGCCCCAAACGGGAATATAACAATATCCCTCTTCCCGGTGAAGCGTCCAAAATGGTCGGAAAATTCCATTTTGAAGAGATCGATGCCAGACAGTATGCCCGCTGGGGATTCGATTACCTGAAATACGACTGGACCCCCAATGATCTCCCATCCACCGCCAGGATGTCTGAGGCTTTAAGGGCTCAGGGAAGGGATATGACTTACAGCCTTTCCAATGAAGCCACCCTGGCACTCGGAGATGAATATGCGCGTCTCTCCAACAGCTGGCGAACCACCGATGATATCAATGACACCTGGGGAAGTATATCCGCCATCGGCTTTAATCAGGATAAATGGAAGAAATATGCCGGTCCGGGGCATTGGAATGATGCAGATATGCTGGTGATCGGGAAGGTGGGTTGGTCTGGGAAACTGCGTCCGACCAAGCTGACGCCGAATGAACAATATACCCATATCAGCTTGTGGAGCCTGCTCGCCTCGCCGCTTCTGCTGGGATGTGACCTGACAAATATGGACGATTTTACCCTGAACCTGATCACCAATGCCGAAGTGATTGAAGTAAACCAGGACCCGCTGGGAGACCAGGCCTCACTCGTGGAGCGAGTCGGGGAGAAGGAGAGCTGGGTGAAACAAATGGAAGATGGCTCGAAAGTGGTCGGATTATTTAACCGCAGTTTCTTTGATGCGGAGATGACCATCAGCTGGGAAAAATTGGGAATCGGGAAATACCGCAGAATACGCGACCTTTGGAGGCAAAAGGATATTGGTCGATCGAACGAAAGCTTTAAAGCACAGGTTCCAAGGCATGGGGTCGTACTTGTGCGGTTATTCCCGGAATAATATAGTTTATCCATAATGAATCCGGTTGCCTTTGCAGAGGCATGACATTTATTTACGATCAAAACGAAGTAAACGGAATGACTTAATGTCGTAAATTTATCTTTCTAAATCTCAGATAATCAATTCGTAATAATATTTAAAATTGAACATTATTCATTGACAATTACTTAATTAACCGCTATGAAAAAAGCATTAAAATACCTGCTAATTACGGTTTTATCACTTCTTCTAATCATTGCCCTGGCGATCTTAGGACTCTGGTTCGGTTACCAGCGGACGGTTTCTGTAAAGCAGGGGCAGATGGAAGTCTCAGCTAAACCGGGTGAATTCGGACGGTGGGTCAATCCATTTATCGGTACCGGAGGATTCCCCACTTATACCAGTGCGGATGATATCCCAGGAGTAACGGTTCCTTTTGGAATGGTGAGGCTGAGCCCGGATACCCAATTCTTTCTTGACCCCTTATGGGCCGAGGGACGCGTTATTAGTACAGCTGGTTATTATTACGGCGATCATAAAATCATGGGATTCAGTCACACCCGCATGATTGGCACCGGGGCCTTTGAAGGGGGCCATTTCAGGGTTGTTCCATCAATGGGCGAAAGAAGTCAGAAGGATTACCGGGAGGGACATTTCAGTCCGTTTTCCCATAAAGACGAGGTCGCTTTCCCGGGCTATTACGCAGTTAAGCTGCCCCAAAATAGAGTTATGGCTGAACTTACAGCCAGTGCCCGTGTCGGGTTGCACCGTTATACTTTTTCGGGGAAGGAGAATCCCCATATCCTGATTGATGTTTCCAGCTCATTAGGAAAAGGGAAATCAACGGAGGGTGAGGTGCGAATCGATGCCGAAAAACGCGAGGTTTCAGGTACAATCCGAACTTTTGGCTCGTTTGCCGGCCGGTACGGAGGTGAAAAAGTTTATTTTTCAGCACAGTTCAGCCAGCCATTTTCAACTTTTAGTCTGTGGTCCGGAAACAAATCATACCTAAAACAGCCTGAGGTTCAAGGCGATAAATTGGGAGCTGATTTAAGCTTTAATACTAACGGAACAAGTCAGGTGGTAGAACTCAGGCTGGCGATTTCATATGTCAGCGTTGAAAATGCAAGGGCGAATCTGACCGCCGAGGTGGGAATTGCCTCTTTTGATGAAATGGTGTACAGGGCAAAACAAGAGTGGGAAGAGAAACTCTCGTCCATAAAAATCGAAGGAGGTACAGATGATCAGCGGTATATCTTTTATACCACGCTGTACCATTCGCTTCAGATGCCAACACTGTTTAATGATGCCAACGGCGATTACATGGGTTTTGACAAAAAGGTTCATCAGACCACCGATTTCCGTTATTTTACCGATCTATCTTTATGGGATACCTTCCGGACAATCCACCCGCTATTTACCCTTATATCACCTAAGGATCAGCGTGATATGGTGGTTTCACTGGTGAAAATGTGTGAGCAGGGCGGAGCGCTTCCCCGCTGGCCTTCCGGCTATGGCTATACCGGCTCAATGCTTGGGGCGTCTGCCGATATCGTGATAACCGAGTCATATCTGAAAGGTATTCATGACTTTGACGCAGAAACGGCCTATCAGGCCATGCGTAAAGCTGCTCTCGGCATTGAAGTCCGAAAGGAAGGATATAAGCCAAGAGGAGGTATGACCGATTGCCTGAGATATCACTATTGCCCCGATGATCTGATGGATAAGTCAGTCAGTAAAACACTCGAATATTGCTACGCCGATGATGCAGACTCCAAACTTGCAAAAGCACTTGGCCATGATGAGGATGCCCGGATGTTTGCAGAACATTCGCATTATTACCGGAACATATGGAATCCTGAAACCCAGTATTTCCAGCCCCGGACCACAACCGGTGAATTTGTCAAAAAATTTAAGCCCCTGAAATTAACCTACCTCGATTTTGACCACGAATATACGAATGCCTACGTCGAAGGGAGTGCTTTGCAATGGCGGTGGGCCCTGTTTTTTGATCCCGAAGGATTGGTCTCCCTTTTTAAGAGTAAAGAATATTTTGTGAATGAGCTTAATGATTTCTTTGCCCTCTCCGATCCGAAGCGGGGCACCTATAGTCCGGGATCGTATTACTGGCATGGGAACGAACCGGATCTCCATTCTGCTTACCTGTTCAATTCGGCCGGGCGACCCGACCTGACCCAAAAATGGGTTCGCTGGATCCTTGATAATAAATATGGCGCCGGGTATGAAGGGATCGATGGAGATGACGATGCCGGAACCTTGTCTTCCTGGTACGTCTGGAGTTCCCTGGGCATTTATCCGGTAGCCGGATCTGACCGCTACCAGATCGGCGCGCCGCTATTTAAGAAGGCATCCATTAAAATCGGGGATAAAACCCTTAATATTGTAGCCGATAACTACGCCCCCGAAAATAAATATGTTCGGAAGGTTTGGTTAAATGAGGTTCAGCTCGATCGATATTGGTTTAACCATGCGGAGATTGCTCAGGGTGGAACCTTGCGTTTTGAGATGAGTGACAAGCCTTAATAGTGATTTTCAAAATTTCCAATGTTAATCATGTCTTGAATAAAATAAAACGTGTTATTTTAAAGAATGAATCCCAAGGTTGATCTGTTTTTAAGTAATGCCCAAAAATGGCAGGAAGAATTGGAGAATTTGAGAATGATCATTCTTGACTGTCAGCTGCTGACCGAAGAATTGAAATGGGGTGTTCCCTGCTACACGTTTCAGAATAGTAACGTAGTTTTAATCCACTCGTTTAAGGAATACTGTGCCCTTTTGTTTTTCAAAGGTGCCTTGATCAATGATCTCAATGGCATTCTGATCCAACAAACGAAGAATGTGCAGGCGTCCCGCCAGATCCGGTTTATCAGTCTCCGGGAAATAGTGGAACTGGAACCCATTTTGAAAGCCTATATTCTGGATGCTATCGAAGTGGAAAAGGCCGGTTTGAAGGTGGTTTTTAAAAAGCAGACAGACCTTGTGTTTCCTGAAGAATTTCAAAATAAACTGGATGAAATCCCTGATTTGAAAACGGCTTTTGAAGCGTTGACTCCCGGACGGCAAAGAGCATACAATCTTTATTTTTCCGATCCCAAACAATCCAAAACCCGGGAGGCAAGAGTTGAAAAATGTATTCCACAAATTCTTAATGGAAAGGGATTAAATGATTAGTCACTTATATAAGTAATTGTCACTGAATAATGTTCTCCGTCATCTGACGGATCAATGCCGTTACAAATTGATTGTCTGAGATTTAGAAAGATATAATTAAGACATTAAATCATTCCGGTTACTTATCTTATTTAGCATTCAAAAATAGTGACCAACTTTGGCAATCTCAATAAAAAATAATGATCATCCTTAATGAAAAAACTTATTATTTTAATCCTGGCGATAATGCTCTTATCTGCCTCCGCATATTCCCGGCAAGGGAGAGTAATGCAAACGATTCTGGCCAGAAAATTCAACCGGCATGCTGCCCCTAACACTGGCCCTGAACCCGATTACGGCAATATCAATTTTTGGAGCGCCTCCCCATTCAAGGAAGATACCAGCGACAGCATTCCTGCTTTCTTAAAAGATGAGGTCCGTGATACGCGTGCCGATGTCTTTTTCATCCATCCGACTTCTTTCTTTGGAGCGGCTGAGGTTGCAGCCTGGAATGCCGATTTAAGGGATACTGTAGTCAACCGGGAGACAGATTCCCGGTCCATACTTTTTCAGGCTACCGTGTTTAACGGCAGTTGCCGGGTCTTTGCACCCCGTTACCGTCAGGCAAATATGAAAACCTTCTATGTCCGTTCGACCCCTATCGCCAAAAGAACCTTTGACCTGGCGTACAGCGATATCAGGAGTGCATTTATTTATTTCTTGAAGAATTACAGCGGTAACCGCCCGATTATCATTGCCTCGCACAGTCAGGGCAGCCTGCATGCCATCAGACTACTAAAGGAGTTTTTCGATGGAAAACCACTTCAAAAACGGCTGGTATGCGCCTACGTGATCGGATATCAGATCAAAAATGATGCCTTCAAAAAACTTCCGGTTGGGGAACGGCCCGATCAGACCGGTTGCTTTGTGGGATGGCGAAGCTATGCGAAAGGGGAAATCCCTAAACTGGTGGAAACCGAAAAAGGAAATTCTGTTTGCGTCAATCCGCTAACCTGGACTACTTCATTGGAACCTGCCTCCCCGGAACTCCATCTTGGGATCATGACCGGATTTACAACAATCCTACCCCACACCGTCGGCACTGAAATCGAACCTAAAACCAGACTCCTTTGGGTAGATTCCGAAGCCTTGACGGATCAGAAAAAAGCGAGAATCAAAAATCTTCATATCTACGATTATAATCTATTTTGGATGAATTTCCGGCAAAATATAAAACATAGAATCGATGCCTTTTACAAATTACTTTAAATTGTGGTAGTGAAAGTTTCACTTAATGAGAATAGCGATGTGGTTGTGTAAAATAAAAATAATTTCGGAGGCTGTAACAGTGAAAAAATTAATTCACCATGTCCTCTAGAAACCTGATGCAACGAATAGTCCTGATACTGGTTCTGACCTTTGGACTTTGGGGCACGATTTTAGCCCAAATCCTTGTCGATAAAGGGATTTACAAGGCAAACTTCAGCAATAACTATCACGAATCCAATTATGTAAGTTACTTCCTGTTTAAGGGTGGAGGCCAATGCAGTCGCGCCAATTCCCGTTTCATTAATGATGATCCGAGGCTTCAATGTGCTACTGATGAGGATTATAAAGGAAGTCATTACGACAAGGGTCATCTGGCGAATGCCGAAGATTTTGCGTTTGATTGTGCAAAGGATGAGCTTACATTCAGGTACTATAACTGCTTGCCGCAAACCCCAAACCTCAACCGGGGTCTCTGGAAAAAGGAGGAAACATTGATCCGAAAGTGGTCGCAAACCGAAAAATTATATATCATTTGCGGTGGGTTCTATGGAAATAAGAAAATTGGCAAAATTGCCGTTCCTTCCTTTTGCTGGAAAGTTGTTCAATCCGTTGTCACCAAAAAAGTCCTTTTCTGTGGCTGGTTTAGCAATACCACAAACGCAACTCTGGAGGTGATAACTACGGCAGAACTTGAAAAAAGATTAAAGTCCTCTGTTGTATTACTGCAGTAGAATCAAGAATAAACGGCTATTCAATAAATAATATGGTTGGTTCTTCAACCCCGCTGATATTCCGTTCATTCTAACCGTGGACTGCACCCACGGTTATTGAAATTTAGCTACTTCGTAGTACAAAAAATATTATAAAGCCTTGCCTCGTGTTCTGCTAATTCTGGATTATTCCATTTCCAATCAATTGAATCTCATTTTTTTGGTTATCAGGAACGGCCAAAAATGTTGCCAGATCATTTGGAACAAGGCAATCACTGATTACCACCTGCTTCACATCTTTAAAATGCAGGATGGCCGGTGCATCTTCGCTTTGATCAGAAGTAACCGCCCTGATCCTTAGCTGAGCCACATCTTCAAAAATGAAGGCCGGGCGCTGCTCGGGATGCTCAAGGGTCAGATCGATATCCTGTAGCTTCAGAATTTTTGCATGCCGGACGTAAAATCCCCAGGAGGGTATTGCCCCAAACATATCCGAATCGGGATATTCTTTGATCAGCTCCGGAACACTTTCAATGTCCCCTTTGAAGGCACCGCCACCTTTATATGTAATCTGAATGTGGTCAATAGTAATATTCTCTATCGGGTAACCGGGTATTCCGGCAATGAGCGAAGCCTGGGTAGCTCCGGTGGCTGTAATATGGGAGATGAGGACATTTCGTAAATATCCGGGTTTAGGTATGGCCATATCTCGTCCGCGATTCCCAAGTCGTAAAAAAACGGGTGAAATAATGTTGGCCATCGAAATATTCATGATGGTTACCCCTTCAATCTCTGCCCCATCAACAGACTCGAGAGCGATTCCGGCATCGGCAGGCTTTCCAACCTTTCGGGCAATAACCGTACAATTCGATACGGTTACATTCTTAAATCCTCCCCCCGATTCAGTGCCAAATTTAAAGGCATTGCAGTTTGAAGCCAGGATGCAGTTTGTTACCGTAAAATTTTCAACCGACCGCAAATAACCCAGGGAATAGCTTGCCTTTGGAACGATGGCATCATCAAATGAGTCGATATAACAGTCTGAAATACGTACATTTTTGCAACCGTCAGGATCAATTCCGTCACTGTAACCGTTGAGAATGGTAACCCCCGAAATATTCACAAAGTCAGTACCCAATAGGCTAATGTTATAATTGGGGGCATTTTTCAGGGTGATGTCCCTGATAATTACCTGGCTGCACCGCTTTAGGGCAATGGGTTTCGGACCTCCTCTTTTAGTCCTGTTACCGTCTATAATTCCCGTTCCCAGAATGGCAATGTGCTCAAGGTCTTCGCCGCAGATCAACGCGTAATGGAAAAAACTGGTCTCCTTATCGCCCGCAGTTTTAAAATCCAGTTTTTCGTAAGGATCGAAGTCTTCATTTTCCTTACTCATACGGATGATTGAGCCATGGTCAAGATACAATGCAATATTGCTTTTCAGATGGAGGCTTCCGCAAAGGTAAATGCCGGAAGGGAAACAGACAGTTCCTCCCCCGTGTGCAAAACACGAGTCAATGGCACTCTGCACTGAATGGGTATCCTTAGCCATGCCATCCCCTTTTGCACCAAAACTTAAGACATTGAAATTGGAAGTTGATGGATTTTTCTGACTGATCCTCGTTGCAAAAAGACTATTGCCAGACAGAATGGCAATTAATAAAAAAAAGGTAGCAGAAACATTGTTCTTTCTCATGGTGTTTAGTAGTAAAAATACATAATTTCATCGCCCTGTAAGGGTGATATATTAATAACCGTGGGTCAGAAACCCGCGGTTGAGATAACAAACTTATCTTCAGCCCAAAAGTGGGCTGAACAAAAATCGCATACCGTTCAACTTTTTCCAAAAATACAAATTGTATGTTCACCTGAATAAAGAATTAACCCTTCAAACTCAATTCTGCTAACTTTTATCTAATAAATGGTAATATTTAATGTGCTTTTCCTAAGATTCAAGAAGTTATTGACAAACGGCAGAACTATTTTTGAATATCATTTTCAAAATTAAAATATAGACTAAAGAATATCGTCCATGAAGACTTCTTACAAAAACTTGTTCTTTCCCGCACTCGTTTTTTTATCTCTCCTGATCACTAAGGATCTTAAGGCGCAACTCTACTTCAATTATATGCCGACCAAAATCGGGTGGCATGATGCAGTATATGATCATGAAAAAGACGATGCCCGCGAAGACGATAAGTTTGGACCAAAGATAACTCCCTGGACCACATGGGATAATGCCTTGGAACGCGAAATGAACTGGTATTTAAAAGCGCCCATTAACGAACATGGTTATCCTTCGTATGTCTGTTTTACCTTTATGGACGAGCATTATAAGGCCTACCGGAATGATTTTATTCCTGCTATGCAAAATGGAATGGGGATCATCTCCTACCTGAAATACTGGGAATATAAAGGACGAACGAACCAGAAGGTATTGGATGTTGCGAAGAAGATGGGGGATTATCTCGTCAAAGAAGCTAATACCGCCAATGAAGGTGCCTATCCGAATTTCACCCGCTCAACCGGCGTTTATACCGAGTGGCCGTTAAAACAGAGTTCACAGAATGATGCCGATCACGGGAAAAATACCATCGAACCAGACAAGGGGGGAATTGCCGGATTTGCGCTTCTTGAACTTTATAAAGTAACCAAAGATAAACGTTATCTGGACCAGGCAATTCACAATGCGCAGGTTCTGACCAAAAACATGCGGAAAGGGGATGCCCTTCACTCCCCATGGCCATTTCGGGTTGATGCCATCACAGGTAATTACTGGGGCGAACGCAGCGGAGACATGGTATACATTTTAAGGCTTTTTGACGGATTACTCGAGTCTGGATACCCTGAATTTAAAAAATCGCGTGAAGAACTTTGGAGCTGGATCACCAACTATCAGCTCAAGGCTCCCGAAGACAAAGATCATAGTCTGTGGGTTCAGTTTTTTGAAGATCAGCCTAAGGAAGATAACAGGAATGCCTGGACCCCGATCAACATGGCCAGATACCTGATTGAGAAGAAAGAAGCGCTCGATTTGCAATGGAAGGAACATGCTGAGCAATGCATACAGTTTGCCATGAAATATATGGGGAGTGAACGTCCGGGCGGAGTGACCGTTATCGGGGAACAGGATACCGACAATAACCCATGGGGTGGCGTCAATTCTACCTTTGGAGCTGTAACAGCCATGTTTTATGCTGCAGGCGGGGGCGAAAAATACAGGGACATCGCTTTCCGCAACTTAACGTGGATTACCTATTTTATCCGCGAAGACGGGATCGTTTGTGATCAGACCGGTGAATGGAACTTCCTTAGAGAGGGAGGATGGGTTGAAGATTGTCATACTGATGTAATACATAATTTTATGGATGCGATCAAAGCGGTTCCCGAATGGGCCACAGCCAAAACACCTGACGGCAAAATTAAGGCAAGTGTTCAGGAATATTTTCCAAAACCACGACATGGAAATACCTATGTTATAGCTCACCGCGGTGCCCACATCGGGATACCCGAAAACTCACTTCCCGCCATTCAGAAGGCGATAGACCTGGGTTGTGACTATGTTGAGATTGATACCAGGGCCACCAATGACGGAAGGATTGTAAGCGTTCATAATTCGACGATTGATCAGTATGTGCCCGGAAGAAAAGGAAAAGTCAGCGACTTTACGCTGGAGGAGATTAAAACAATGGATATCGGGGAACAGACCGGGCCGGAATGGAAGAATACCCGGATTCCGGGAATCGAAGATATCCTGCAATTATGTCGAGGACAGGTTGGAATCTATCTGGATCTTAAAGAAAACCTGGCACCCAAATTGCTCCCCATCATTCATAAATATGAGATGGAACGGGATATCGTCTGGTATATACCTGCTTCGAGAGCAAACGAAATCAACGAGTTGCAGAAACTATGCTATAAATGCGTTGCAATGCCAGATCCGGGACCTGAGAAAAATATAGCAGAAACGGAGAAACAGTTCCGGCCACGAGTCATTGCTACAGACATGGGTGAACTCACCGAAAGTTTTGTCAAAGCCTGTCATGCTATTAATGCCAAAGTTTTTGTTGACGATAAAAAGGAGACTCCTGAAGAATGGGAAAAGATTATCAGTTGGGGAACCGACGGAATCCAGACCAATAACCCGGCTGCCCTGATCGAATTTATAAAGAACAGGAAATAAAAAAGTGAAATGAGCATGATAGTGAAAACACAATCCGGAATGAAAATTCAATCACATCCGAAATGGCTAGTTTTGGGATATTCAGTGTGCCGTCAGGCATCCGCCAATTGGCGGAGGTAGAAAATGTGATTGGAAGAATTCAATATGCCGTCAGGCATAAGATATGGGTAGAAAAATTGGATTGTGATAATTCATCCCGTCCCAGCCGGGACGGAATCTCTAACAGATATTCGGTTTTCTACCATATTCAATCCCTGAATGGATAAATGCCAACTAATCTATAATATTATGAAACGAGTATGTTCGGCAAACACAAACCAGGATGAATATCATACATGCGAGTTCCATCCGACAATGAAAAAACAAATTATATACGGATGAAATTCAAATTATTCCTGACTGCTTTTGCGATAACGGCTTTGACCTGCAATACCTTTGCCGGTTTAAAGGGTTCAGAAAACCAGACTGGCGGAGATCATCCCAACATGACTTGGTGGCAGGAAGCCAGGTTTGGGATGTTTATTCATTGGGGGGTCTATTCCATTCCCGGACGCGGTGAATGGCTAATGTACCAGGAACATGTGCCAGTTTCAGATTATGCAAAACTGGCAGATCAGTTTAATCCGCACGATTTCAACCCGAAAGAGTGGGTTGCCAAAGCCAAAGAGGCCGGTATGAAATATGTTATCCTGACCACCCGTCATCATGATGGTTTTTGCCTGTTTGACAGTAAAGTCTCCGGTTTCACATCCGTTAAAAAAGGTGCAAAACGTGATCTGGTTAAAGAGTTCGCCGATGCCTGTCATGCTGCCGGGATGCGGATGGGGTTTTATTATTCCCTGATGGACTGGCATTTCCCCGGAGTATTGCCGCTTGGAGAACCAGCTTCTGAAGCTACCATGAAATTAATCGCCGACCAGGCTTACGCGCAGGTTCATGAGTTGCTCTCCAATTACGGGAAGGTGGATATCCTGTGGTATGATGGAATGAATCCCAATGACACCCTGGCATGGCATTCGAGGGAACTTATGGCTATGGCCCGAAAATTACAGCCCGACATCCTGATCAACGACCGTTCGGGGCTTCCCGGTGATTTTTCGACACCTGAAAATGTTGTTGCCGCTCAGTCAAGGCCCTGGGAATCCTGTTTCTGCATGAACCGGACATGGGGATATGCACGATATGACCGCAATTATAAGCCCGTCCATGAGCTGTTGAGGCTGCTTGCCCTGTGTGCATCGCAAAGCGGTAATTTCCTGTTAAATGTCAGCCCTGATGGCGAAGGGACAATTCCTGTTGAACAGGTCGAGATTCTGAATGCCCTTGGAAGGTGGATGAAAGTGAATGGGAAAGCGATTTATGGTGCGGGCCCTTCACCAATTATTGCCGCCAACCTTGGAATGGCCACGATGGTTAGAGACAAAGTATACCTGATGATTCAGCGGTGGCCCGGTTCAACTGTTCCACTGGCCTGGTGCGGAAGTAAAGTTAAATCAGCCTGTCTGCTTGCCACCGGTCAGTATGCCCGGATAGAGCAACAAGGTGACCGGGTGTGGCTGCACGATATGCCGGAATATCCCGCTGACCCCTGGCTGAATGTCATTGAGCTCACCTTTGAGGGTGCACCCAAACCTTCTGAACCGGCTTACCGGTAATCCCCATCTTTCGTTTTCTGATTGAATTAACTGTATTCCATTCAAGATAGAATTAAAGAAATATCCCAAATTGGTAATTGATGGG
>TBL_comb47_HYPODRAFT_10006504_pt1 | contig 12607 bp, 6 predicted proteins | sample TroBogypolimnion_40_FD_10682 | JGI IMG/M metagenome (IMG submission 10682)
AGATAGTCCGCTGGTTGTTACCGCAACCACACTTACCGGACTTATTGTTCCTGCCGTAGATCCTCCGCTGTCTGATACCATCCCTGCAGCAAACGTTATCACGATATTTGATCATGGCTTTACTTCTATTCCGAAAATTGATTATAATACAAACTGGAATCAAAAAACTGTTGTTTCCACATATACCATTGTAACTCCTGACAATAATCATCCTGTTTTGAAATACGATAACTTCGATTACCAGGGGATTGATTTTAACGGGACTTATGATGCGAGCGCCATGACGATGCTACATGTCGATGTTTTTACTCCAGATGAAACTACTATTTCTGTTCAACCCATTAGTATGACTTCTTCAGGGCATGCTGTAGCACTTACGCCCATAAACCTGAATGCGTGGAATAGTTATGACATTCCGTTATCGGCATTTGTCGGATTATCCAAATCTGATATCCATCAGTTTATGACCAGTAATGGTTCAGGAGGAAAAGTCGTTTATCTGGATAATATCTTTTTATATAGTAACACTACCGGAATTCCAACAGTGAAAGCATCCGGTTTATTTAAATGTTATCCAAGCATGGTTGTCAACAACCTGAACGTAGTGGGTGGATCGGATATCAGTATGATCACCATTCATAATTTGTTGGGACAGGTAATAAATTCATTTATTGTAAATGCTGCGGAAAAATTGATTGATTTAAGCGCTGTTTCATCCGGTAATTATTTTGTTACGGTGAAAATGTCTAATGGTCAACAATCCACTCAAAAAATTGTAAAATTATAATGCTGTAACATGATCTGTAATGGAAGTCTGCAAATAAAACATTTTGCAGACTTTTTTCTTGTAATAATTTGAGATTATTACCTTGCGTTATAATCAGAAATGATTATATGTATCAATTAGTTGAGTTTTACTATGGCCAATATTGCTTCATTTCAGATTATTTAATTTAAAATATATAATACAATAATTTATCCCCCTTTTTAGCAAATAAATCCACATGTTCATTCGAAAAGTATCACTAAATTTGAAGTGTCAATTTCAGCATTTTACATCCTTTTAAAATTAATCCTTAAAAAATACTTATCACATGATCAACATTTCTACTAAAACCCTTTTTCTCGTACTGCTTACGACGATTTCATCCCTGGTTACAGCCACTACGTATTATGTATCTCCAACAGGGAGTTCATCAGGTACCGGTTCGATAGGCAGCCCTTTAGATTTCACGTCGGGAATAGCTAAATCGCTCGTTGGTGGAGATTCGTTGATAGTACGTGGCGGAATTTACAACCTTAGCAGCACCCAAAGCATGTCAAAGTCAGGATCAACAGGAAAATATCTTCAGATAGTAGCTTATCCTGGTGAAATACCTATATTGGATTTTCGAAAACAGTCGTATGCCGATGCCAGTCAGGGAGTCATGTTAAATGGGAGTTATGTCCATTTAAAGGGAATCATTATTCAGGGAGCCGGAGATAACGGGTTGCAGGTTAAAGGGAGCAATAATATAATCGAATGTTGCACTACCCGATGGAATTGTGATTCAGGAACTCAAATGAAAACAGGGAGCGATAATTTAATCCTTAACTGTGATTCGTATGAAAACTTTGATTATAAATCAGGAGGGACAAGCAGTCCGAATTATGGCGGCAATGCCGATGGTTTTGCTGATAAACAATATACCAATACAGGTACCAACACGTATAAAGGCTGCCGATCGTGGAGGAACTCGGATGATGGTTGGGACAGTTACCAAAAGGTAGGAAATACGGTTTATGACAGTTGCTGGTGTTATTCAATGGGACCTGCTACTTTCGACATGACTGATAATATCCGTTTTAAAACTGATAGTGCTTCGTGGTTTTATCAATTTAAAAACAGCTCAGGTCGTTACGTAATGACCGATTATGGAAATGGCAACGGGTTTAAAATGGGAGGGGCTTACACCGTCAATAATGCAACCGCCCATAATTGCATTTCTGTTGGAAATCTGGTGAAGGGTTTCGATCAAAACAATAACGACGGAATAATGACTCTTTATAATTGTACCAGTTATAACAACGGAATCAATTATGGATATACGAATAACAGTTACTGAACTTTGATCATAAAAAATTGCGCATCGCTTAATAGCATAGGAGCAAACGTTTTTAACTGTAAATCAGTAACACAATCCTATAACACATGGAATACAGGATTTACATGCTCTTCGTCAGATTTTACAAGCCTGGATTACAGTCAAATGTTGAACGATCGTAAAAGTGATGGTTCATTACCTGAAATTACACTTCTTCATTTAACACCAACAAGCGGACTGATTGATAAGGGAACGAATGTGGGCTTTTCATATTACGGTACGGCACCAGACCTGGGTGCATTTGAATATAATCCGAATTTGACAGCAATACCAACCGTTAAGGCTGCTGACATTTCAGTCTTCTATTCAGCAGTTAATCAACAGATAATCATTCAAGGTTCTTTAGCTTATGTTGAAGTTTATAAGGTAACAGGCGAAAGCATCTATACGAAGCGCACTTTTGCAACTAGCTTATATATACCTGTTCATAATGTGTTGAAAGGGGTATTCATTGTTAGGGTAATCTCTCAGAACGGTGAAACGTCCACCAATAAGATTCTGGTTGATTAGCAAGAAAGGATTATACAAAAAACAGCCTCGGATGATAGAACATCTAAGGCTGTTTTATTTTTTAAAATCGTTGTAAGAATTCTCCGAGGTTTACTTCCCTGCCAAGATCCATCTTCTTTCTCAACCGGTAGCGGCTCATCTCAACGCTGCGAACTGACATGTTCAATAATGGTGCTATATCTTTTGAAGACAGATCCATTTTGAGATAAGCACATAATTTCTTATCACTTGTATTTAATTCGGGATAAGTATCCCCCAGTCTTTTTAAATAGTTTTCATACACCAGATCGAAATTCTCCTCAAAGCGCTTCCAGTTATTATCATTTTCAATATTCTGTTTGATGCTTCGCTCCATTTTTATGAGACGGGATAGCACTGAGTTTGTATTATTGTTTGTTTTAATTTCTTCTGACACTTTATTAATATTATCAATAATATCGGTCAATATCTCATTCTTCCTGATTAAATTCATCGTTGAACTCGCTAATTCCTGTGATTTATGCCTTAGCTCGTATTGTAATTGCTGATTCTTTAATTCTTTAATTTCTTTCTTTTTTTCGGAAGTTTCAGCTTCATGTTGTCTCTTTTGCTCATTCAGTTCAATTTCTTTCATTTTTTCCATTTCCAATGCACCTTTTTGAGATTGTTGATTGATAAATACAACCAACCGAAACATAGTCAAAATAAATAAAACGAAATAGATTATAATTGCCAGTTGAGATTCATACCAGGCCGGTAAAATAGCAAAGGAATAAGTACAGATGGCTTCCTTTGATTCAAGGATATCACGTGCCCTCACTTTAAAGATATATTTTCCTTTGGGTAGATGGGTGTATTCCTTTGTATTATCACTACTGAAATCAGACCATTTTTCATCGTAATTTTCAAGAATATAACTGTATTTAACAAGGTCTTCACCCCTGTATTCGGGAGCAACTACTTCAAATTTCAATGAATTTTGGCTATGAAAGAATTTCCCAAGCAATTTGGCTTTAGATTCTGCATTCTGTTGCTTTAAATCATATAATTTGTTGTTTGAAATAAAGATATTGTCAATGAACACTTTAAATTGTCCTCTAAAAGAGTTATGTCTTTTTGTGTTTACCCAATCAAAGCCATCCTCAGTACTGATTATGACATTATTGTTGGTTATAAAATTAAAGTGTTCAAAACCGGTAATTATTTTGGGTTGAAGAATCCTGTAGCTAAGTGAATCCATTTTATAGGAATTATCTGGTTGTCTGGAGGCTAACCCAATAAAACGACCTGAAACAAACCATATATCACCATTTGCACTTTCATGAAGACGCATATATCCCGGTTTTTTATTAAACAGATTGTCCCATTTAGTATAAGCCTCCATTCTATCAGTTTTGGGGTTGTAGGTGAAAAAACCAGATTCGGATGAAAAAATCAAATGGTTATCTATTCTGAAAACAGTGTTGTCCTGATTCGTTGGAAATCCCTTATTGTTATATAGCTTTATCCTGACAATACTATCTTTTTTACTGTTCAGAGTTAGTCTGAACATCCCTTTTAGCCAGTGACTGAACCAAATCGTTTCATCCGAATCTTCCTCAAACATGGGGCTTGATTCAGAGAAATTTCCTTTAATGAAATGGGAAAATTTCCAGGTGTCACCTGACTTTTTAAGCACAAATAATCCTTGATAACTGCACCCAAGAATTAAGTCGTGTCGCTTTTGAAAAGGCTTAAAATTCCATGTGCCGGTTAATCTGTCAATCCGTTCCACTTTGTCAGAAGAAATAATAAATGCTCCCTGATCATCACCACAAAAAAGTTTTCCATCAATTTCAGTCATACACCATATCTGACCTACCATTCCTTTTATTAACGTTAATTTTGTAGGTACAGGATTATTGACGAAAGGGGATGGAGTTGTATACAATCCCTGATTAGTAGCTAAATACAATGTGTTATCTTTCAGAAATGAACTGTAACCTGATCCATAAAGGGAATTCGTACCCAAAACACTTTGAACCGGATCATTTAACAAAACATGATCAATTCCTTTATCCAATCCCAACCAAAGATTCATTTGATTATCAAAAGCCATGCTTAGCACAGTATTGTTCTGTAGACCTGAAAATGTGTTTACATAAGTGGCGGATTTATCTGATAAATCCAATATTGCAATGCCCCTTTGAACAGTTCCGAAAACAAGTTTATTGTTTTTTTTAGTAGCACAAAAAACCTGATTATCCTTTAAAAAATTGTCAATTCCTGTATTATACGGGATAAATGTTATTCCGTTAAAAAGATACACGCTATCAAAATTAGTAATAAAAAGGATATTCTCTGAGTTTAGTGGCAGTATTGAACAGACTTTTTTGTTGATAAGAATTTCAGAACCGGGCAACCGGACAAATTGTTTTCCATTAAGCATATAAACACCTGTTTGTTCACTGGTGAGAAACAGAACATTATTGATATAGGCAGATGCGTCTATTTTGTTATTAAATGATATTTTTTCAATTTTTGAACCATCATATTCGTAAATACTTTTTTCACCCTGAAAGTAAATGATATTATTCCCATCAAGAATTGAAAATAACGCATTGGATTCTTGTTTGTTGAGATTCAATTTTTCAGAAAGAGAGAAATACTCGAAGTGATTATTAGGTTGTTTTTTAAAATATCCGAACTCGTTAAATGTCGAGGCGTAAAATCGTCCATTTTTTTTATAGAGTAAAGATCTTACATTAGTTCCTTTCTTGATGGGTACAGTTGTCCATTTTTTCCCATTGCATATTAACAACCCATTATTGTTTGCAAAGTACATAGAATTTTGATCATCCTGAACAATAGCCCAGTTTTGAGTCCCCGCTTTATAGGTCTCCCGTTGAAAATTCCGCACTAAAGGATAATTTGCATACCCTGAAATAAAAAAAACAAATACAAAGGCTGCTAAAATTATTTGTTTCATTAGATTTTAGTTGTAAAAGTTAACTCCACTGTTATATTTTATTCAATTTTACTACATTTTATTCAAGTGAAATCAGTGTTGAAATATGTTATACAACATGTATTTTTAAATACAGTTGAAATACAGATAAATAGAAAGATGATTGTTGTGTTATTTAGTAATTAAATATTGCTGCTTGTGTATTTATGTGAGGTGAAAAATAACTCCTTTCATTTAATTCTCTCTACATTTGTAAGGTCAATTTTAAAAGAAATGTGAATTTGTATTATTGTATATCAAATACACGAAATGAAGCAATCAGTGTGATAGATACAAATAATATCTTAACAGACAAGTTTTAGAGAATTCTATACTTTGCATCTCGAACTTAATACAAATGATAAAAGTATTTGAATGAACAGGCAAGGTCATTCAATTAGTTGTTTGGTTTAAAAAATGGTTGAAATACTATTATATATGCAAAAATCAGATTTAAGGTTTTTTTCAACAACCAATAAATTTTAATGGTAATGTTTAAGATAATATTTTTTTCAATTTTACTTTTCATCATGACTGTTTTTAATACAATTCAGGGGCAATTATCGGTTGAAGTATACGAAACATCAGCAAAGGGTAATAAGCTTGAAAAAATAACCGAATTTCCTAAGGGAAAGAATTCAAGTGTTGTCAAGGTTTTGCCGGATGAAAAATATCAATCTATTTTAGGGTTTGGTGGTTCTTTTACAGAATCATCGGCATATCTGCTTAACAAAGTAAGTAAAAAAACCAGAGATAGAATATTAGAAGCCTATTTTGGTGAAAAAGGAGCAAGATATTCATTGACTCGTACTCACATAAACTCGTGTGATTTTTCATTAAGTAATTATTGCTATGATTATGTAGAAGATGATAAGGAATTAAACCATTTTTCGATTGAAAAAGATAGAGATGACATAATTCCAATGATTCGGGATGCAATGACCAAATCAAAAGGAGGATTTAAAATCATATCCTCTCCCTGGACAGCGCCACCCTGGATGAAAGACAATAATGATTGGCGCGGAGGAAAATTATTGCCAAAATACTACGATACCTGGGCTTTATATTTTTTAAAGTATATTGAAGCATATAAAGCAGAAGGCATAGATATCTGGGGAGTTACTGTCGAAAATGAGCCTCTTGGAAACAATAATAATTGGGATAGTATGCATTTTTCACCGGGAGAAATGACAGATTTTGTTAAAAATCATCTTGGAAAAAGATTAAACTCTGAGGGTCATCAGGTGAAGATTCTGGGTTATGATCAAAACAGAGGGGAAGAATTGGAAAAATGGGTTGATGTTATGTATGCAAATCAAGAAACATCCAAATACTTTGATGGTGCAGCTGTTCATTGGTACGCAAGTACGTATGATTGGTTTCCCAAGTCGCTTCAATATGCACACAAAGCCAGACCTGATAAATATATCATTCAAACCGAAGCATGTGTAGACGCACAAGTGCCCAGATGGAAAGATGATAAATGGTATTGGTCGAAAGAGGCAAAAGATTGGGGTTGGAATTGGGCTCCTGAAAAAGATAAATACTTACACCCTAAATATGCTCCAGTCTTTCGTTATGGACGAGATATAATTGGTTGTCTCAATAATTGGGTAAACGGATGGATTGATTGGAATATGGTGTTAGACAAGCAAGGTGGTCCAAATTGGTTCAAAAACTGGTGTACTGCACCTGTAATTGTTGATACGGAAAGTGATGAAGTCTATTTCACACCTATTTATTATGTGATGCTGCACTTTAGTAAATACATCAGGCCTGGTGCAATAAGAATTGGTTTCGAAAATACTGATAAAAACCTTATGGTAACAGCGGCTCAGAACATGGATGGGTCTATTGCAGTGATTGTTTTAAATCAGGATTTAACAACAAAATACATAACCCTTAAACTCAGAAATAAAAAAACAACAATCGCAATTAGTGGCGAGGCAATACAGACAATAATTATATAATCAACAAAATAATTACTCTAACCTTATTATTTAATCTTAAAAACAATCAATTATGGAGCAAATACACCATAAAACAGACCCGAAAGATGTTGTGCCAATGCAACAAAAATTTGCATTTGGCGCAGGGAATCTTACAAATCAGTTATTACCTGCAGCATTGGGAGTATTCATGTTTTTCTTAGTAGTTGGATTTGGTATGAGCCCTTACAAAGCAGGAATTTTATCGGCAATACCTAGATTTATGGATGCTATTCTCGACCCCATCATGGGTTATATTTCCGACAACACCCGTTCAAGATGGGGGCGACGTAAGCCTTATATTTTTGGTGGAGCCATTGTAGTTGGTCTTTCTTTTATATTGATGTGGCAGTTAAAAGTTCCGGAACATGGAAACAACCACGAAACCTATAATTTTATTTACTTTCTACTCATGTCTGTAGTATTTTATTTAGGATACACAGTTTTTGCAGCTCCACTTATTGGATTAGGATACGAAATGACTCCTGATTATAATGAACGAACACGTCTGATGGCAATATCCCAATTTATGGGACAGATAGCATGGATGATTGCACCGTGGTTCTGGTATTTGATTTCACGTCCTGAATTATTTCCAAATGCACCGACAGGAGTGAGAAGTCTGTCTTTTTGGGTTGGAGGTATTTGTTTGGTAATGGGCGTTTTACCGGCTTTCTTATGTAAGGAAATTGACCAATCACATCTGTCAGGACAATCAAAATTGTCATTCAAGAGTCTTGTTTCGAATATGAAGGATTTTTTTAAAGATGTAAAGCAAACCATTACCAACAAACCATTTCTTAAACTTTGTGGAGCTACTTTTTTAATATTCAATGGTTATCAAATTGTTGCTTCGTTTTCTTTCTACATAGTTATATTCTATTTATTTAAAGGAAACCAAGCCGCTGCAGGTCAATGGCCGGCGTGGTTTGGAACAGTAAGTGCTTTGTTAACCGCTTTTTTAGTAATTCCGATTATTACGTTTCTTTCTACAAAAATCGGAAAAAAAAATGCCTTTATAGCATCCACATTAATTTCAATTGTAGGATATGTACTTAAATGGTGGGGATTTTCTCCGGGACATCCCTGGTTAATGTTCCTTCCATTACCTTTAATGTCGTTTGGTATAGGTGGTTTATTTACTTTAATGATGTCAATGACTGCCGATGTCTGCGATTACGATGAACTTAAACATGGTATGCCGCGAAAAGAAGCATTATTCGGAGCCGTTTACTGGTGGATGGTTAAGCTTGGGATGTCTCTTGCATTATTTTTGGGAGGAGTTATTTTGAGTGCTGTAGGTTTTAACCAGCATGTTGAGGTACAATCGATTCATACCATCACAATGCTTCGTATAGCAGATATTTCTGTTCCTTCCGTAGCAGGTATAATTGCAATATGGTTAATGTGGAATTACGATATTACAGAGAAGAAAGCACGGGATATCAGGCAAACATTAGTTGACCGGAGAGGTGAGTTATAATCGCCAGGAAAAAACTTTATTAAACTTTAATTTAAAACTATATGTCAGTAAGACCAGAAAAAAAAATGTCGTTGGCAGGAATCTCAGGAATAGATTTTGCCAGTAAGTCCGAAGAAGAATTACAAGATTTGTTCATCAAAGTTTTGAACGATGGAATGCACGGACTTTGTTTTAGTGCCTATGAAGAAGGGCAAATGCCGGGACACATACTCTCTGAAGAACAAATAAGAAGAAGAATGAAGATAATACAGCCTTATACAAAGTGGATTCGTTCTTTTTCATGTATCGAAGGCAATGAGCTAATTCCTAAAATTGCAAAAGAATTTGGAATTAAGACTTTAGTCGGAGCTTGGTTAGGAAAAGATGCAGAAATGAACGAACAAGAAATCCAAGGTCTGATAAAATTGGCAAATGAAGGCTTTGTGGATATAGCTGCTGTTGGTAACGAAGTTTTGTATCGTGAAGATTTAACAGAAGATGAACTTTTAGATTGTATTAATAGGGTAAAAGAGGCTATACCAGGTATTCCAGTTGGTTATGTTGATGCTTATTATGAATTTAGTGATCGTCCAAAAATTACTGAAGCATGTGATGTGATTTTAGCAAATTGTTATCCTTTCTGGGAGTCCTGCCACGCTGATTATTCTTTGATGTATATGAAAGAAATGTTTTACCAGGCTGTGCATGCAGGAGAAGGGGATAAACATGTAATTATAACAGAAACCGGCTGGCCAAGTCAGGGAGAAGATTATAAAGGGGCACTGCCATCAAGAGAAAACGCATTAAAATATTTCCTTAACACTCAATTGTGGTCGAAAGAAGAAGATATCGACATTTTTTATTTCACCTCTTTTGACGAATCCTGGAAAGTTGGTAACGAAGGTGATGTAGGTGCATATTGGGGAATATGGGATAAAAATGAAACTCTCAAATATTAAGTACTTTGTAACTTCAAAGTTTAAAAGCATAAATGTTGAGTAACACTTAAAATTAATATAATATGAAAAAAGCATTATTAACATTATTTCTTTTCATGACTATTACAGCTGTTTTTGCACAGACTGACAAAGTTTCAGTTGTTAATAACAAAGAAGGAGTTAAGTTACTTGTCAATGGCAACAATTTTATGATTAATGGTATGAATTGGGATTATTACCCGATTGGTACTAACTTCAATTTTAGTTTATGGAAACAGTCAGATGCTACCATCAAAGCGGCTCTTGACAATGAAATGGCGTTGTTGAAAAACATGGGGGTAAATACAATTCGCCAATACCTGGGAATACCTCCAAAATGGGTACAGTATATCTATGAACAATATGGAATCTATACAGTGATAAATCACTCTTTTGGACGCTATGGTTTGACACTTGACGGTGTTTGGACACCTAATACTGAATATTCCGATCCGCGAGTGAGAACCTTACTTCTCAAAGAAGTAACTGCCATGGTTGAAACTTATAAAAACACACCGGGTGTTCTCATGTTTTTACTTGGTAACGAAAACAATTACGGATTGTTCTGGGATGGAGCCGAAACAGAAAATATCCCGGTTGGTGACAGAAAATCCACTCATCGAGCAGTTGCTTTGTATAAGGTTTTCAATGATGCATTTGTGGAAATGAAAAAAATTGATACATCGCATCCTATTGCCATGTGTAATGGAGATGCTCTTTTTATTGATATAATTGCAAAAGAGTGTACAGATGTAGATGTGCTAGGAATTAATTGTTATAGGGGTAAATCGTTTACGGATATATTCCGGAAAATTAAAGAAGTTACCGACAAACCTATCATGTTTACTGAATTCGGTGCTGATGCGTTTAATGCAATAACAAATACGGAAGATCAACAAGATCAGGCTATTTGGGATGTGGCAAACTGGAAAGAAATTTACGCCAATGCTGCCGGAATGGGTAATACAGGCAATTGTATCGGGGGATTTACATTTCAATTCAGTGACGGATGGTGGAAGTATAAACAAAATGTAGACCTGGATGTACACAATACAAATGCTTCCTGGATTAATGGTGGCTATCTTTATGATTATGTGCCAGGTGTAAACAATATGAATGAAGAGTGGTTTGGTATTTGTGCCAAGGGTGAAACCAATGAACATGGAGGATACCAGTTGTATCCTCGTGCAGCTTATTACGCTTTGCAGGAAGCACACAAATTTAATCCCTATGCACCGGGAGCTTCTAAAGAAACGCTTGAAAACCATTTTGCAGCTATCAATTGTTTTGGAACAATGCTTCATGCTCGTGGCGATGCCGCATCGCTTATCAGTGAACAATCAAAGAAATTTAGTATTGGATTAAGAGCCGAACTAAGCACTTTCAATACCGGAGGCTCTTTGATCACAACTCCTAAAGTAGCCTCTACAAATTCTACTACTTATCCGGATAAACTCGGATTCGACCACATGGAGTCGTTTTACCTCAATGTTGATGCTAAACCAACCGAAAATTTAAGTGCCAAAGCATCTATAAATATATTGGGTAATGTGGCTTCAAATCCAATAGATGAAGTCTTTTACGAAAATCGTACCCGTATCGCAAGTTTTAATTCAAATGGTACGACTTATGATCTTTCCGGATTGGAAAGAGTCAGATTGTATCAGGCAAGTTTTACCTGGAATGAAAAATTGTTTAATTTGACGGGGTTTTATCGTACAGGTCATGGTACCTGGGGATATGAAGGCGACTTTTTTGGCTTATATCCCGAAGCTAATTATGGACCAAACCTTGATATTTACCACGGTGAAACTCTTGGCTTTGAAATGGAAGGAAAGAATGCAATCAATGGTTTAAAAGTTGCTTACGGTCCTCAATTGTGGTGGGGAGCCAACCCTGCTGTTTTAGTAAAATATAATCACAAAGTAAGTATTTTTGATGTTACCGGTATTTTTCAAGACGATTTGGATAAAAATACTTCTACCACCAGTTCTGTTGCAATACCTGTACCGATGAACCGCAAAGGAACACTTGATATAAAGACAAAGGTAGGATATTGGGGAGTCGAACTGGGAGGTATCTGGGCAGGTTCTACAAAGCTTGGTCAATCGTTCGAAATAGTAGATGGTACAGCAGGTAATTATTCTGTTTATACCGATAAAATTAATTCGATAGATACCTGGGGTGGAAAGGGAAAAATCACTCTCCAGTCCGGGTCAATAAACTGGTATGCACAAAGTGCTGCCATGGGCCTGGTGGCCGACGGTGGCGCTGATAATACAAAAACATTTACGGGCTGGAGACTGAAAGACAGTGGCAGTGGTAACCAGTATAATTTTCTGACAGGTTTGACCTATGGAATAGGTGATTTTCAGATTGCTCCCAATTTCTTATGGCAAAAACCGATTATAGGTCCTATACCAGCTGGAGTATCTGATAAAACAACTGGCTTTGTGCCAACTCCACGTGTTATTACCACCGATCCATTTGCTGTAAGATCAAACAGAGAAACTACTGCCGGGGAGCTATTAATTGCATACGATCCAACACCTGCAACCTGG
>TBL_comb47_HYPODRAFT_10006505_pt1 | contig 12605 bp, 13 predicted proteins | sample TroBogypolimnion_40_FD_10682 | JGI IMG/M metagenome (IMG submission 10682)
TTGTCTTTCCCTTCTTTACGAAGGAAGCAACTGCCCTGAACGTTCCTTCTTTCTGATTACTGACAAAGTTTGCATTCAGCGTTATAGCAAGAGGGAAGCCTGCCATACCTTCTGTGGGATTGGCAGATCCCATTACCAATAATGAGGCAGTGACATCCGCAAACCACAAGATTGCGCCCGCATGGACCACGCCATAGGGGTTTATTATGCCAGGCTGAATTGGCATCTCGGAAATCACCCGTTCAGGTTTTTGTTCCACCACAAGAAAGTTGATATTTCCTTCGATTTTCATCCGATCCCCCATTTTTTTTATCAGGTTGGCTTTTCGCTCAATGTAACTTTAGTTTTGCAAGTTACACAAGTCAAGCATAGTTGCTTGCAAATTGCAAGTACAATATGTATGGTGTATTCATGAAGAATAGACCGGACATTAACAAATCGTTCCCACGAGAATTTCGCTCGACCTGCCCTGTCGCCCGCGTCCTTGACATCCTGGGGGACAAGTGGACCCTGCTCGTGATTCGAGATCTCTTTTTGGACAAGCATCGCTATGGAGAGTTCGTCAAATCACCGGAAGGAATTCCGACCAACATCCTGGCGGAACGGCTTAAGCGGCTGGAAGCGGCTGGGATCATAAAGAAGGTGCTTTATCAATCCAATCCACCTCGTGCAGAGTATTTTTTGACTTCCAAAGGTGCAGATCTGGGAAAGGTGTTGGGGACAATGCGAAAATGGGCTGAACGTCATGTGCCTGGAGTCATTTCTCCCGAGACATTTCCTCGGCTTGAGATCCGAGACTGAAAAGGAAAGCGTTCGCGAAAACGGGGTGAATTTAAACAAACGACACTAAAGTCCCATAGAATTTGTTCGTCGGTGGGCTACGCCCAAAGCTCAGAAAATTTTGAAGCTGATATCCCTGTCAGTTCATCGGTTGCCTGGTTGCAGTTTCAATGCAGCTTTGTTGACTCTCATAATCGTTTGCCGCGTCGTCTTGAATTCGCGCGCAATTTCGGCAATGCTGGCGCCGGCGTCCAGTCGTCTGACAACAGCCTCACGTTCATCCGTATTTAACGCCGGGGGTCTACCAAAATGTTTGCCGGTCGATTTCGCCCAAATGATTGCCGACTGCGTTCGTTCAATCAGTAAATCGCGCTCGAACTCGGCCACGGCGGCGATGACCTGCATTGTCATCTTTCCCGCCGGACTGGTTAGAACTTGCAGGCAACCGCCAATATTCTGTCGTTAGCATTGGATCCCGGAATTGATGGTCATGTTCAACCACTCAAGCAAGAAACAGACTCTGGAGTATCTCTGTATCCAGCCTGATGAGATCCGGGACGCCTATATGAAACTGGAGCTGTAATCAAACCGTGGAGGACACCATGCAGACTGCAATATATCCTCAGGCAGAATTGTTTGGCCTCAATATGATCGACACATGCTGCAGGTGGCTGGCGGCGGATCCGCTCTTTCTTGACACCGAAACCACCGGCCTTGATGAAAGGGCTGAGGTGGTCGAGCTAGCTGTCATTAATGCCCAAGGCGAGGTCCTTGTAGACAGCCTCGTCAAACCGGTAAACCCTATTCCCCCGGAAGTGACCGATCTACATGGCATCACCAACGAGATGGTAGAGAATGCCCCCTGCTGGCAAGAGATCCACGGCAAAATATCCGCCCTGCTCACTGGCCGGTTGGTCCTCACCTACAATGCCCCTTTTGACGCCCGGATGCTTGATCAGACCTGCGCTCTTTACCGCCTGCCTTTTTTATCCGTTGATTGGCGGTGCGTGATGCGGATGTATAAAGACCACACCCGTAACCATAAATATGTCACGCTGTCCAGGGCTGCGGCTGAATGCCAGGTGGACATCCCCGGCCAGATCCATCGCGCTCTTGCTGACACCATGCTTTGCCTCGGAATCGTACAGCATATTAGGGCTGAGAGGAACGCATGATGTTTATAGATATGCATCGAGATTTGATATGACTACCGCTTCCTCCTCTAAAATCATGACCCCATAGAAATCTCATCCTGGGCGCAATTAATCATGTACCCCAAATGAGTGATGGTTTATCTTAGCTCCGGAATTTTAAAACACTCGTTTACCCTGCTGACAATTAAAAATCCACTATGGAGAATCTCTCTTGAATAAGAAAGAATTAGTTGAAAGTATTGCCGATGCCGCAAATATAGACAAAACGGCAGCTGAAAAGGCTCTGAACGGTATTATGATGGCGATCACTGATGCTCTTAAAAAGAGTAATACAGTTACTCTTGTCGGTTTCGGAACCTTTTCAGTATCAAAACGTGAGGCACGCCAGGGGACAACCCCGCAAAACGGTGATACCATAAAAATACCGGCAAAGAATGCTGCCCGGTTCAAAGCAGGCAGCAAACTCGCTGAAACACTCAACGAGTCGTAATGGAATGACCGGATTGATCAAAGCCAATAGTTGTTTGTATTTGGCAAATCACTTGCCAGGGTCTTTCAGTTTAATCTGGAACAGCCGAATTCATTTACATACGCGGGCGTGTTACCCTTGCTGAAACATTTAGCAAGGTAGCTGGCCCACTGGTAACATCTTTCAAGTATCTGCTGAAATTGTTCATCTTTTCTCTTGATCTTGATTCCACCATAATCAGGCTTTTCACCTGTTGGACATAAGTGAACAAGCCCCTTGGCATCCTCAACGCCTAGGCATTTTCGCCATATTTCTGTAGCCTTATACAGGATCAACGTCTTGGTATTCTGAATGAGATTGGAATCAAGAAGAAGCATGAAATGATAGTGAATCTGCCCTGTCGATGAAAGCTCACGAACCCACAGATATTTTGGGTCGTAATGACGGCCTGCACAGTGGCGTATTAATGCTTCAGTAAACTTCGAGAGCAAGACATTATCATTAGGGTACGCCGACCCAGCAGGATATTTCACAATAAACATGGTAAAGAAAACACTACTGTGCCGCCGAATCATGTACTCGAATAAAGAATCAAGGGATTGAAGGATTTCCTTATAGAATCCTTGGTCATTTTTGGTCGTCTTGCTAAGAGGAAAACCGTTATAACTGCTTACGTCCAGTACATTTCTCATTGCAGAACTCCTTTGTAAGTTGTGGTTTATTGATGCGAATCCATAAAAACGTGTTTGGAATAATTTCTTAAGAAGCGAATCCAATAGAAGACCACTGGCCGGGATCAACTGGAAACCCTGGCCGGGATCGTCGGTGTCTGCAGTGAAACGCAATCTCTAGAATTGGTTTCTACAGGTCAAGCCTGCTGCAATTCCGGGATGGTACTTAGCTCAATCTGGCGTGGGTCTGTGTACTTATACAGAGGGGCATTCTGAAGGCTGTTCTTTTTCCTGGAGATTATGACAATTCCTGGTCAATCTATCTGGCAGGAGATTTTGCGTTTTCAGATATTGCAGTGGGGCTTTTCCGTGACCTTTTGCATGTTGCTCATGCCACGGCTTAGACGGCTCTCAAGGTTTGAAGGGCCATTAATTCTCACTGAGACGTGAGGATCTGAGCTTCTTGACAGCGGCACACCGTTACAGCATGACCCGATGCTATGAAAGGATTACGAACGACAGGAAAAAGAATACATCAGGTATTTCCACTATCACTGATGTTTGGCTGATGAACCACAAAGCGGCAATCAGGCTGATTACCTTTGACAGGAGTTTTTTCAATTCACCTTGAACAGTCATATCTTCTGCTACCACTAGATGTCCCTCCTTCGCAGTAGAATTTCGCCAGGGATTTGATACGCCGATAGCATTTTGCAAAGATTATTGGAAAAGGTTGATACCCAGTCCAAATCTTGAATCCGCCGTATTTATTGTCAAAGGCAGGAGATAACTGGACAAGACCTTCTTCATTCCAAATATCAAGCCAATTGTTCCATCGTTCTGTGGCCTTTTGCAGAATCAAACCGGCATTTCTGAATTGGTATCCATTCAGGAGTAAGACCAGATGATAACGATGCTGACCAGTGGCGGAGTGTTCTTTTACCCATAAACATTCTAATTCACTCTTATAACCTCGAAAACAACGCTCTAACGATTCGATAAACTTTGTTATCAGGAAATATTCATCCAGGTGATTCCCTGAAGGTATTTTTAACTCCAGCATAGTGAAAAACACGCATGTATGTCGTTGCAACATGTGTAGCAATATCGATTCCAGCCCATAAAGGACCTCCAGGAAAGAGGATTCGCCATCATCAGTAGTACAACAAGGATAATCGTCAAAGTTGATTTCACGTAATACATTTCTCATATCTGGTACTCCTAAGTAGAGGTTAATAAAACCATTCCCTGAAAATGGGCATGGTATGGCAAGTGGATAAATTGGAGGATCCCATGTAGAGGGGAATCCAGAAGAGTTTTATAGGGAGAAGGTGAGATGCTCGATAAGAGAGCAAAGTCGATTAGAGAAAGGAAGGTTCAGGAATGGGGTCCATCTTAATTGTACGCACTGGTTCCGGATCAAAAAGGGTTTACAGAATCATCAATTGTAGCATCGGCAGGCTTAGCGATTTCAGCGAAGATAAAGGCCGATTTATGGCCCTGCCGGATAGAGTATGGCAGACCGGTTATTTCCGTGTCATTCTTTGGGATAAAACTGGATTACCGAATGCCCATCTGATATTGCAATTATCTGCGCTTTATCTTCAAAAGAAGAACGCTCATAGAAAGGGTAACGCTGATAGTATTCGATAAGATTATGGGGAAAAGAGTCTCAGCTGTTCGTAAACCTGGGCCACCCTTGCACGAAGATGGGTTTGAAAGTGCGTTCGGTAAGATTTATAGGTGTGGAAATATGGTCCAAAAGGACCTGGTATAGCGGTCTTCTGAGCAGCCCACAATCGAGTTTCACTGCCCTTGCCTCCAGTTACCCAGACCCGTCGTTTTAAGGCAATTGTCATCAACTGACCCGATCCGATCTATCCCTTGCTTTCCAATATTTCGAATACCCCATCGAGATCACCAAGGAACCAAGTGTCTGCCGAATCAGGCTCAAGTATCACTGGTGGCCTTCGATTATGAATTTCTTTCAAGCCAGGATCAGAATTGCCGGTTATGCTGGGGACAATGTCATGCCCCATTTACCTGATAGCACCCATTATGGGCAATTGAGAAAACGAGAAACACCATGGCAATATCGACCAAACCCGCCAGTTGGATCCTCACCAGCGAAGAGCAGTCTCACCTGACAGCAATTGGGATAAAGAGTATGCAGGCCATGCGACGCCGTGTGGATGACATGCTACGCAGCGGCGCACCTGCTGATATCTCTGAATGCCTTGAGTGTAAAGAGATCGCTCAGAAACTGAAGCTCTGGCCAGAGGAGTAAGCCTTCACGAATTGCTATGAACCAGATGAGCGGCTCTGCTTTATCGAGGACGATATGGAGATTATAATGTTACCCCGTCTTCATACTCCGTAAACACCTTCGACCAGAGCAAAGGCAGTACGCCTGTCAGAATTGATGGATTACGCTGGTCACTACGCCCCACACGCTGAATTCCATCTCTTCCGTTATCTCAACCGGCTGGTAGTCCGGGTTCTCAGCAACCAGCTTGCAGGAATTATGATTCCGTACCAGTCTCTTAACCGTCAGATCTCCATTAACGATTCCGATGATGATCTTCCCGTTGGTTGCCTCCAACGATCTGTCCACCACAAGAATGTCACCGTGATTGATGCCTGCATCCTTCATTGAATCTCCTTCTACCCTCACGAAAAAAGAAGCTGCAGGATTCTGAATCAGGAGTTCATTCAGGTCAAGCTTCCTGTCGATGTGGTCATCAGCCGGAGAAGGGAAACCAGCAGAGACACCGCAGATGAAGAGGGGGCATTTGACAATAGCCTTCTGCTCAAGTGCAAAGATCTCGTCGATAGTGTTATCTGTTCTCATAATAGAGATCACTCATGTAATATTTAACACATTAGCTCATAAATACAGCATCCTGGACAGTTCCGGTCAAGCTCCAGCCATGCGTAATCGGGGCATCGGCAAAGGGAGTTTAACGGTACCAGCAAGGCAGTCCACCCTTCAAGGTAAATCATGATTTTTGAGAAAGCATCCGCATTGGACCTTTGGTGTCCGGGAATTATAATTGTCGTTGATCACCCCCCGAATGTAAATCCACCCAGCTGGCCTCTCAGTCACTGTGGCCCCTTGCACCACTCAAAGGAATCGGCAGGCAAAGAACAACGGGGGCCGCTCCCCCTGAAACGCACGGTTGATCAAACGGCATCTCCCAACCATTATCATCCAGGCAGCAAAGATTCATCCGACTGGAATTCTCCAACTTGGTTGGCGTAGATGAACAGGAATTAAAACAGGAATTTGAAATGGAAGCAGGAACATGGTTCTTGCTTCGGAGCCAAAAGAACGATCTATTTGCTAGCGGGATACGGGTCAAACTTCCCTGCAGTCCCATTTCTCCCAAAATGAGAAAAGCCTAATCCTCCAGAATCCACCACCAGCAATAGAACGCCCTTTCCGACTCTGAACACTCCTTGATGATCTGGTTGGTTGAGCCGATTCTTGGTCTATTACCTCCACGTAAAGCAGGATTGATAGGCCACAAGAGATGACCAACACCTCTGGATGTTGAGATAAACTCTCTCTCCCCTTGACTTACATGTCTGTCATACTTTTTTGCCCTATACAAATTTCACGCTTTCATGCTCTATTTTTGGTGCTATATCTCTATGATCTCTACTCTTTCTCTCTATCGTTCCTAATCCATTACTACTGTTTATCCTTGGGTATAAACAGTAGTGGTCTATCTCTTTTCTCTATATATAACTAACAATCCGTAATTCTACTCTCCATCCGACATCGCTGCTGTGGGCCTAAGAAATATTTCCCTCCTTGTCACCGTCATATAATAGCCGTAGGAAATGTTGCATAATGAGTGAAATGAAATCACCGGCCGGGACCAAATGGTATTTCCCCATAATGTCAACCGGGTTCCAGGATTTTTATTCTATTATTCTAAATAGTTAACCTCACAAAGCACCCGAAAAATTGTTACAATCTTTACCATGCCTATATTATAGATGTGGGAAAAGTTACATGATACTGATTCTCGATTTAGTTATCATGAAATGAGGACACCCTGAGATCAAATGGAATGGGCGGCCGGAATGGAACGGAATCCATGACCGGGATCAACTGGAATATGCACCCTGAGCATCCCAAGTGAGAATTTATCGGTAAACCCGAACTTTCAGATAGCAAAACCAGATCGACCATATTGACACCACATTCAGATTTCACCAGATACGCGGTGGTTATAATTTCAGAGATCAGCAATATTATCTGGCAAACAACCATGTTAGGAACGGGAAGCACTCCACAACGTTGATGGCATTCAGCGTCACCCTGATGCCGAAGATATTGTCAGATACAGAGAAACTCACACTCAACATGCTGTTATTATTTTATAATACTCCATATACTCCGGCGGAAATTCAATATAATGTGGAATATACTCGACCTTTAGGAAGGTAGCTGTGCAATATAATACCTTCAGCTGACAATATAATTTCCCTTGTTTAATCAAAAGTGAGCATATCTGAGATCGATGGAATAGAAGAGAATGTAGTAGAAAACAGGAATCAACACGTCGATAAAACTCCTGAGTATCGAAGCAATTGTACGGAAAAATTTCAAGGCAATTGCGAATTGGGTCAGCAGAAAAGTGTTGCTTGCAACAGAGAGAAATTCTTATGAAGGCATGTCATGCTGCCGATGCTCTTGGTAGATGCGCTGAACGACGAGGGCACTTCAAGCCCGGATATTGTTGACACTGACACATGGCATCCAATTCTTTGTTGATCGAGCAGTTGTTATCAAAGGTCAAAATGGCGATCAGCATGGGTTGAACATAATGGCGCATTGCACAATATTTTATATGGTGCAGCGATATTACAAAACCTCTTCAGGGGGGCGACTCTGCTGCCTGGTCCGTGTCGGCAGGTGGTATTGGCTCAACATAATTTGCAATAAGGTAAAATTTCGCACCCTTGTTCTCACCGATTGTTTTCAATAATCCCTTTTCACAAAGGTCCAACAGCATGTCTCTCATTTTCTTTCGCGATCTAAGCGAATCATTTTCTTTGATAAACATAGTTGTAGTTACAAAACCTAACGCAGAGTGACGGACCGGATCCAACATTTCTTTTTGAAGAGGTGTAAGTCCAGATTGAGATTTCTTTTCACCTGGCACAATGCCATCATCCTGATCTTTTAAAGAGCTATCATCCTTATAGACAATTCGCTTTGTCATTTTGTCTTCAGAATAATAATTAATATAACAGAAAGTAGTTTTATCCTCGGGAAGGTATCGGGCATCGTCAATGTAAAGTTCTATTACTTTTCCACTCCCTGGATGATATCCTGTGTTACGCAGTGACAGGGCGAGATCAACGTCGTCATAAATTTTTGCCGTTCCTCTACGTTCTTTCTTTGCATTTTCATGATGAACTACAAAAACAGTCCTGCCATCAGTTAGAGACTTAAACCATTCAGACACAGGCTCCCAGAGGTTATCATTACTTATAACTTTAGGTGGAACAAGTTTTCCCAAGTTATCAAACACGACGAATTTTGCATCTTGAATTTCATTTTTAATAAATTGCTGGTCCCTCGGGGTTGAAAGATCAAGCTTTTTGTTGTGAGGCCGTACGCTGTAACATCTAAAACAATTATCAATATTATTGACTATTTTTGTCTGATTTTCATAATTGCCCAGTAATTCTCCCATTCGTTTTTTAAATTCACCTTCAGGCATTTCTCCATCAATTAAAAACGTTTTACATGGTTTGCTGGCAGAAATATGCTTTTCATCTCCAATTGATTCTCCAGTTGCAATCATAAGACAAAGATCCAATGCAAACCGAGATTTTCCGACCTTCTGTTCTGCCGTCATAACGATGTATTGACCTTCATTGAAAAGGTCTTCTACCATAAAACAATCTTTATCTCCTAAATCATCCAACTCATTGTAAGCTTTTGAATGGGTTTTAGGCTTGATTTCCTGGGATTTCGGCCCGAGCCCATGATAATATTTTGCGAATTTATGAAAATCATCAATGGTCAAATCGCCTTGTGCATCCATACTCGAACATAAATTGTTTATTTGGATGTCTCTACTTTCTTTAAAATCTGGCGATGCATTCTCCTGTCCTACCTCAATCAGATAATTTTTGGAATGGGTGAAATTTGGAACAGAGTATAATTTTAAAGGTGTTTTTATTTCCAAAAATTTCTCAATTAATTGAAAACCAATCACCGTTGACTTCAAATTATATTTATCAAATATATAGCTGATATTTCGTCCTTTTAAAAAATCCCAATCCAATTGTGAGGAAATTGACAAGTCCCCTGACCATGTAGCTATTATTGCCATCTCCGAATTGAAGGAGTCTGCTCTCTCTATCTCGTCATGTATTTGGACTTCCTTTTTGTTATGACGATCCATCAGGTGGCGATTAAATATCAAATATTTATGGGGTGGAGAAATAAATCTCCACTCCTTTTCTTCCGTTTTGTCACACTGTTGCAAGGAGGAAAAAAGCTGATAAGATTCAGTATCTCGATTCCACACCTGTAATTTAAAAGAAGAACATCCATGATCATTATTAAAAGTGTATTCTTTGGCAAAATTCCCAAACAAAGTACTCGCATTATGTTTTTCATTAACTGGATACGCATGTGATTCACGAACAAAGGTTTCGCCTTCCAAACTTTGATATTGAACCACGTCCTGCTCTGATAAATCAACATCCAGGATTTTAGAAACATAAAAGAAAGCTTCCCAATCTGAACATCCTTTGATGGTTCTAACGAGAGAAAATAAATTATCACCATGTTTAGAATTGACCTCCCTGGTCCACCAATGGCCACTTACCTGTTGCATGGCACTGTCGGCCTTAAAAAGGTAGCCGTAATGTGAGTCGTAATAAAATCCCTCATGTTTCTGGCATTTTACTAATATAGTTTTGATGATATTTTCCTCGAACTGTGGCAATTCAGATAGAATGATAACTTTCCAAAATGATCTCATTAGATCCTGAATTGCATGAGTGGGATACCTTGTACGAATCTCATTAAAGACTCCAGACAAATCAACCGGTGTTATATTTATTGGCCCATGAAGTTGCGATAGATGCCTGAGATTAAAAATGTGCGGTAAATTCACGGGTTCAGATTCTGACATATATCTAATCTCCTTCCTTCTGGAGTCAGAAATTCAATTGTCGGCCATTAATGCTATCTTGCATTTGACAGACAGTAGAGACAACGTTTAACCTGTAAAGACTGAGCCTATGGGACAAACAATCGACCATAAAAAATGGTATATAAAATCTGCCAAGATCTCAAGGCAATTGGTGCCGTGTATGAATCTCACATCCATTATCCATACCGACCTGTAGGGTGAATTTTCCAGGCGACACAATAGGAGATGTATCGATGGCACAGCTTGATAATAATAGCGGAAGGTATGTTTCTTTGGCTGATGCGGCAGAGAAATACTGCAGGTTCGCGGAGAATGATGACCAATCCCCAGAGAGAAATCGCAGCCCACCGGAACTGGAAATGCGTTTGTTTCAAAGCAGGATAATTCAGTTGGCGGATCAGGGGAAATTGAACTTGTATTGTTTCAAGCTCATTCCGCCAAGATCGGAAGAACGATGGTTTATTTTAAAAGGACTTGAACTTACACATTTAGCAAACATATTAAAATCAACCCCTATTTATTGCATGCCATTTTTTGACAATCAAAGCGGTGTTGTCAGTGCCATTAATAATTGGAAAGCTCAACCTGAAGAAAAAGTGGGAGTTAGTAGATCTGATCTCTACCTTGACCCGGAAGAACTTGCCCAGATGGCAAAGGACAACCCCAAATTTTCCGCGATTGAAGCAAGAACTGAACCAGACACATCCAAACCCGAAGGATCAGAAATCGCAAGCCAATCAGATGCAAGCAAAAAAACTTATGTCCCTTTGGCTGAGATGGCTAATAAATGGGGCTATGAAGAAGATGACATAATTCAACTGGCAATTCAAAAAGAATTTAACCTCTATTACCTCAAACCCTTACCGACACAATCTGGTTCTATGACCACAACACCGCACTATATCGGAGATGAGCTTGATGATTTTTTACCAGGTAAAACCAGTATTTCTTGTTCTCGATTTCTGGTTAAGGATTGTAGCCCAAGAAGATTGGCTTCTAAGAATATGAATTCCGAGGTAGATAAGGTCGCCGCTCTTAATAATATGGAGACTCTGGATCCCGTTGTTCACGATATATCCAACTTGAATTTGCCGCCTCCAGGAAACGTGATAGTTGATAGGTCTGATCTCTATCTTGACCGAGACGAGATCAACAAGATGGAAGAGGAGTACCCTGGCCTGATCGAGGAAGAAGTAAAAATCGAAACAGACATCCAACCCAAGGATATAAATACCCCAAGCCAATCGGATGCAAGCAAAGCATAATCAGAAATAGCTACCAACGTCGACCCTATTGGTCCTCTTCTGAATAACAATGATTCTCAATAGGTTCCTTCTTTCACCTCTATGCTTGGTGATATCTTCCGCCGGCCCTAACTCGACAAACCGCTTAAATAAAATAAACCTGTAGCTGTACAGAGTATCAGGGCCCATTAAAAACCTCCTTCTCGAGACCTTTTATTACCGCTATAGCAGTGCTGTGTATCGTGTTTTCCCTTTCTCCGTAATGCTGCATTATAGAATTATTTCAAATATATATTACCAACACGATAGGTTATCAATTGCTGATAATTTCCCCTTGGTGGGATTACTGTCTAACAGAATTTATCAGGACATGACTGCGTTGAGCTTCATCGTTTTGATACCCGGCTATATTTTTTATAAGGACAAAGTCAGCCCAACAGGGATGAGCCCTTGCGATTCACGGTCAATTATCATCAAGGAGGATCCACAACTATGGCGAAAAAGAAGAAAATCCATGCCATCATTCACACAGCCACATTGACTGCTGGTGGAATCGGGGCAGGATTTGCTCAACTTTCAGGAGCTGACATGCCCGTCCTGACAGCCCTGCAGACTGCAATGATCATAGCCATTGGGCATGAACATGGAGTTGAACTCACCAGAACCTCAGCTAAAAGTATTCTTTTGACCTTCCCAGCTGGATATGGAGGCCGAGCGATAGCACGATATCTTATCGGCATGATACCTGGGTATGGCAATGTCCTTAAAGCAGGCACAGCTATGGCAATTACAGAAACAGTCGGCTGGACCGCAAACGCATATTTCGCCAATAACGAAATTCATCGACAGCCCGCCTTAAATTCCTGATCGATTTTCCCCTCCGCATAAAAAAGCACTGACCACCAATTCCAACCCGCCAGCACCATCTTATCACGCACACAATTTAATCCTAAGCGGCCATACCTCCTTGCATTGGTGGGGTATGTCCGCTTTCTAATTTCACCTCCCCAACACAGGAAATCATCATGATAAACATACCGACCAGAGAACAGCTCCAAAAACTGCCACGCTTGAAAGAAACCGAGAACATTTCTCCC
>TBL_comb47_HYPODRAFT_10006508_pt1 | contig 12603 bp, 9 predicted proteins | sample TroBogypolimnion_40_FD_10682 | JGI IMG/M metagenome (IMG submission 10682)
CACTATTTAACGGATACAAAATGACATTAGGCACTCCATTAAGCGGCAATGCGACCAAAGCTTTATTATTAGGCAGTGGTGAATTAGGTAAAGAACTGGCTATTTCTCTGCAACGCTATGGCGTTGAGGTGATTGCAGTGGATCGTTATGAAAATGCCCCAGCTCATCAAGTCGCTCATCGTAGTTATGTGATCGATATGACCGATGCCGAGGCCGTTAAAAAGCTAATTGCTCTTGAGCAACCCCACTTTATTATTCCTGAAATTGAAGCGATTGCCACCACGGCGCTGGCTGAAATTGAAGCCGAAGGCTTGTGTACCGTGGTACCTAATGCCAGAGCTATACAATTAACCATGAATAGAGAAGGTATACGTACTTTGGTCGCCCAGCAGTTAAAGCTGCCGACTTCAGCCTATGCTTTTGCACAAAGTTTTGAGGAATTACTAGCGGCGGTAGAGGCCGGCATCGGCTATCCGTGCTTTATTAAACCAACTATGTCATCATCCGGCAAAGGCCAATCGATGGTCAAAAATCCTGAGCAACTTAAAGCGGCCTGGGATTACGCTAAATCTAGTGGACGAGTCGATACCGGCAAAGTGATCGTTGAAGCCAAGATTGATTTCGATTTTGAAATTACCTTGCTCACAGTCCGCGCCTTAGATGCAGATAAGGTAATACAAACCTATTTTTGTGCGCCTATCGGACATCGACAAGAAAACGGTGATTATAGAGAAAGCTGGCAGCCGCAGATTATGAGCGCAGCTTCTTTAGCCTTATCTCAAGATATTGCTTTTAAAGTCACGCAGGAAATAGGTGGACTAGGCTTGTTTGGCGTGGAGTTATTTATCCAAGGCGATCAAGTATGGTTTAGTGAAGTCAGTCCTAGACCTCATGACACGGGCATGGTGACGATGGTCACCCAGAAACAAAATGAATTTGAGTTACACGCTAGAGCTATTTTAGGCTTACCCGTGAATACTGATTTACAACAAGCAGGCGCAAGTGCCGTTATTTTAGGCGGCGTTGATGCTATGGGTGTGAGTTATGAGGGCTTGGCGCAAGCACTCACAGTACCTGATAGCGAAGTAAGATTATTCGGTAAACCCGAAGCCTTTACCCACCGACGCATGGGCGTTGCTTTAGCCAGCGCAGATAGCGTTGACGAGGCTAAAAACAATGCGATTAAAGCCGCAAGTTATGTAATGGTTAAAGTATAAGTCTATAAAAGTAGGTTTGGCTAACGGCTCTATCGTTAACCCAACATTAAAGCTCCGACATGTTGGGTTGCGAAAAGCATGCAACCCAAGCTACGCGACTACAATAATGACCGCTTAAAATAACCACTACGCTAATCAACAAGGTGTGAATTAATGAAAATTGTCATTATGCTAGCTATGTTATTAAGCTCTACTCAGGTGGTTGCCGATATTTATAAGTTTGTCGATACGGATGGTCGTATTTACTATACCGATGAACCTCGCAATAATCTTTATAAGCGCATCATTAAATCACTACCAAGGATACCCATTCCAGTTTCTGTTTCTACTTTAAGAGGCGACTATTTCAAAAATCAAAACTTTAGTGGAGCTAATAAAAAAAGATTTGCAGATCTTATAGAACAAACCGCTTATAAACACCAAGTTGATGCCAAATTAGTACATGCAGTCATTCAAACAGAATCGGCTTACAATGCCGACGCGCAATCGCCCAAAGGCGCAGTCGGGCTCATGCAATTAATGCCAGATACTGCCAAGCGCTTTGGTGTTATTGATCGCAATGATCCTGATCAAAATGTGGATGGTGGCATACGCTACTTAAAACATTTAATAGCTTTATTCAATCCCAAGATAGACCTTGCCTTAGCGGCCTATAATGCCGGTGAAAATGCCGTCATGCGCAATAACAACACGATTCCGCCTTACCCTGAAACCCAAAACTACGTCAAACAGGTATTAGCCTTATATCGCCAATAAGCCGTATGATTGAGCATCATGCGTTTAAAGGCACTAAGCAGCAGTGTAATACTGCTAATCATCAGTCCTTGCTAACGCAAGTCCATGTCGGAGCGTCACAACATTAAACATCTGCAGGCAGCTAAGCTCATAAATAGCACTGCTTGCACGCCATGTTAGCCCTACCTAAAAGAACCATTATTAATTAACGGCAACGTTCAGTTAGTATATTACAACTAACGTATTTTGACAGCCGACGATTAACATGTTAATTTTGTCGCAAGTTTTTAATTTCTCTATTCTAATTACACAGAATTGTCGGGTTACGTTTTACTAACTCAACCGACCCTACATCCCTATGGGTGACCGCATAAAATATACAACCGATAACATTCTGTCATGATAAACCCTACTATTTTCTTTGCTACTGGCTTGTATTTAGTTTTTGTCATCTATGGCAGCCTAGTGCCTTTAGTGCTCAATGACTTATCCATTGAGGCTGCCTTAACGCGATTTAAAAACATCCCTTATTTAAACTTAGGTGCAGAATCTAGGGCAGATTGGATAGCCAATATAGTGCTATATATTCCTTTGTCTTTTTTGGCATCGGCCATATTTAATCGCGCAAATTCTCTGTTAGCTCGGCTTTCAGTTGCCATCCTAGTATTGGCTTTTTGTCTGCTAGTCGCCGTTGCGGTGGAATTTACTCAGTTGTTTTTTCCACCTAGGACAGTCTCATTAAACGATTTAAGCGCTGAAGCCTTAGGATCACTGATAGGAGTATTGAGCTGGCTATTTTTAAGCGATTACTTTTCAGGCTTATGGCGTCAGTTAGTCAGTGCTAACAGGCTCTCAGTACAATCAGCCATTATCTTTTATATCCTTATTTATGGAGCACTCAGTCTATTCCCTTATGATTTTGTCACCTCCATCGCTGAGCTTAATCTGAAATTAGCCCATAGTTCGGATAGCATTTTTATGTCTTTCTCTACTTGCCAAACTAATGGGGTTCGTTGTGGACTTAAGATACTGTCTGAAATAGCCGTATTATTACCGTTAGGGCTTTTATGTGGTTATTTGCCCTCTGTACAGCAACGAATAACCATTGCTGTATTACTAGGCTTTTTGATAGGCTTGGTACTTGAACTGATACAGGTCTTTTTATTATCTGGTTCTGGGCAAGGACTATCCATCATCACTCGTATGATTGGTATGGGCTTGGGCGCCAGCTTATGGTCACGCATTCAAACCTTAGACGTATCTGTTACCCTCCGTTATCTAAAACGATCACTGACCTTAATCATTCCGCTCTATCTTTTACTACTGATAACCGCTAACGGAGAGCTCACTCATCACTGGTTATTACCGCAACTCGCTTTAGAACGGCTGACAGACATTAATTTTTTACCGCTATATTATTTTTATTACACCTCTGAAGGCGTGGCCTTGGTGAGCTTGTTAAATACCATAGGTCTTTATTTTCCTATCGGTTTATTTTGTTGGTTAGGCTTTATCAAAAAAGATTATTTGCAACACCCACCTACTCTGCATTGGTTTTTTGTAGGCTTACTTGCAGGATTTGTGGCATTGGCCATAGAGACAGGTAAATTGTTTTTAGTGGCTAAACATCCAGACCCCAGTAATATTTGGTTGGCTTTTATGGCAGCAGCGGCTTGCTATCAATTGATGAGCGCCATACCATCCTGGTTATTTCATACTAAAAACACTATCCCGACTATAACCATCGCGCTGCTTGCGACGACTTCAGAACACACACAACAGCAGGTACTACCAGCATTTGAGGCCGATAAGCGTTGGCGCATCGTGTCCTTACTATTGTGGAGCCTCATCATGGTGGTATTATTCGATTATCCTGTCGCGCCCTTTGCTTTAGGATTATTTTTGCTAGGCTATTCCACGTTACTAGCTTATCTGCCTTATGCTTGGTTAATCGTTATCCCCGCTTTATTACCTGTGATGGATTTTGCCCCATGGACAGGACGCTTTTTCTTTGATGAATTTGATTTACTCATTTTAACCACTCTAGCCTATTACTTTTGGCATAAACCCAAACATGCCCAGAGGTCGCTATTAATTATACCCAGTATTTTATTGTTAACGATATTTACCGTGCTGTATGGCATCAGTTTATTAAAAGGCTTGTTACCTTTGCCTGTCATTAATGCCAACGCTTTTAATCATTATTACAGTCACTTTAATAGTTTACGAGTCGGCAAAGGTTATCTCTGGAGCTTACTACTCTTGCCTTTTTTGCAACTCACTCTGCGCCGCTATCGTGACACCCCCTATTACTTCGGCTATGGCATCTTACTAGGCTTAGCCGGCGTGTGCATTTTTGCCATCATTGAGCGCTTGGTCTTTGTTAGTTTGTTTGATTTTAGTAGCGACTATCGCATCAACGCTTTATTTTCAAGTATGCATACTGGCGGAGGTCATATTGAAAGTTATTTAATGTTAACGCTACCGTTTATAACGCTGTTATTTAACAATGATATTCACCATAAAAACCGATGGGTACTCGGCATCCTTTTGTTTATAATCAGCATCTATACCTTACTAGTCACTTTTTCACGCGGTGGCTATTTAGGTTTTTGCATAGGCTTTTTAGTATTGTTATTTACCTTACTCATAGGCTTTAAAAGACCTAAAAAATATCTCTTACCGCTGTCATTATTGGCCATCGGTGCATTAATGGCATTGCCAGTACTACGTGGCAGCTATATTCAACAACGCTTTGATGAATACCATCAAGATCAAAACAGTCGTAGCGTTCACTGGCAAGATGCCTTATTCATGCGGGATGACAATATAGCAACCTCTTTGTTCGGCATGGGCTTAGGAACTTATCCACGCACCTTCTTTTGGCTGAATAATGAGAAAAGCAAGCCGGCCAGCTATGAAATAATCACCGAAAAAGACCAGCCCTATTTACGTTTATCTGGCGGCGATGCTTTGTTTTTTGGTCAGTATATCGCTGTTAAATCTCATACAGCGTACCGATTACTTTTAGATATCCGCAGTAAAAAGCTAGGTCTAAATTTGTCTACTTCACTCTGTGAAAAATCACTGCAATATGCTTTACGATGTAGTACTGAGCTAATCACCACCGATAGCTCAGAGTGGAAACAGGTAGAACATCTTATCGACAGTCATGATCTAGGTGAATCAGTTACGGCTGGCCTGTTAAAACGCCCCATACAATTATCTTTTTATAACAGTAATGGTATAGGGCAAGCCTTAGATATCGATCATGTACAGCTACTCAATCCTGAGGGAATTAATCTCATAGAAAATGGCGACTTCTCACGTAGCACTGATTTCTGGCTATTTGCTACCGAGAAACATAACCCTTGGCATATCTTTAATCTTTGGGTGCATTTATTGTTCGATCAAGGTTGGTTAGGGCTTTGTGTATTTATTTTGTTATTTTCATTGGCCATACATCGCTGTTGTCGGCTTTTACCCCAACAAGCAATTTACTCAAGTATTTTATTGTCGGCTTTTAGCGGCTTTCTCGTGGTGGCCTGGGTTGACAGCCCTTTTGACGCGCCACGGCTAACACTATTGTTTTTCTTACTACTGTTTTTAGCCCTGTTGCGTACACCACAGGTTTGGAAAACAGCACCTATCCTTTAACTCAACGTCTATGTCAATTCATTCAAAGCCCTACACGCTATCTAACCAGACCTTAACTCTATGCTACGGCCTTTTAAGTCTTATCGCCTTATTAAGCTCAAGATCACTCTGTGCAGAACCTTCACTAGCCGATACGGTCGCCAAGATTAAACCTAGCATTGTGGCAATTGGCACTTATATGCCTAGGCGCAATCCACGTTCGGTATTTATGGCGACTGGCTTTGCCGTCGGTGATGGCAGTTTAATTATTACTAATGCACACGCCATACCAGAAACCTTAGATATTGAACATTTAGAAAAGATAGCTATCTTTTATCATAAAGATAATGTTGATAAAGTCATTATTGCAACTGAAGTGGCTGTCGATAAAGATCATGACTTAGCTCTCTTAAAAATCAACGATGAACGTTTGCCAGCACTGACATTAGGTTCTGCAGCATCAGTGCGCGAAGGCCAACTATATGCTTTCACCGGTTTTCCTATCGGCATGGTTTTAGGACTATCTCCGGTAACCCATAGAGGGATCATTTCTGCCATTACGCCTAACATCATTCCTATGATCCAGTCCGTCCAAATCAAACAGGCTCAATTTAAACGCTTACAAGATCCCTATAATGTCTTTCAACTGGATGCCACTGCCTATCCTGGCAATAGTGGCAGCCCGCTTTATCATCCTGAATCAGGGCAAGTCATCGGTGTTATTAATAAAGTCTTTGTACAAGAAAGCAAAGAAAATATTTTAGCCAAGCCCAGTGGAATTTCTTACGCTATACCCATTAACTATGCAGAAAGTTTACTAAAAGCCAAAGGCTACTATTAATTGCAATCACGTCAACACACAGCAAGGGGAATTAAATGATACGCATTTTTCGCCATTATATATCCAGAGCTTATCTAATTTTATTGTTGATAGAGTTTTGTATGTTTTTTGCCGCCATGTATTTGGGTAGCGACATACGTTTTCTGATGTCAGAATCTTGGTATACCGAAAACTACATCACCTTAGCCAGCTTTATTTTTTCTAGCGTCATGAGTCTATCTTGCATCGGTTTAGGTTTATATAGACGAACACTTAGCGGTGAAGAATATAATTTGATGACTAGGGTTTGTATTAGCTTTGGTTTAGGTATTTTGCTCATCGTTAGTATTTATTATCTATTACCTGAACTTTATATTGCTCGCAGCGTATTAGTGTTTGCCATTATGCTGGCTTTTATAGGTATGTCATTCATACGTTATCTGTTTTATAAGTTTGCGCATTTTGATCGATTGAAAAGACGTTTTCTAGTGATCGGTAGTGGTGAAAAAGCACAGCAATTAATTTCACTGAATGAGTCTTTAGTCCACAAAGGCTTTAACATTATTGGTTTTTTAGCCTTAGCTGATGAAGAACCTATCGTTGATAAAAGTCATATTATTGCTTACGATCAACCCCTAATTAAAATTGCAGAGCATTATAAAATTGATGAAATTGTTATTGCCATCCATGACCGTAGACTAGGTTTACCTTTTGATGAGTTATTAGATTGCAAAATGTCAGGCTTAACTATCATGAATATTGTCGAATTCTATGAACGTGAGCAAGGCATTATTTCCTTAGCCAATGTGAGTCCCAGTTGGCTAATTTTTTGTGATGGCTTTGCACAAGGTGATTTAAGAGCGCTTAAAAAAAGAGCTTTTGATTTATTTGCCAGCATCCTATTACTCAGCGTTGCTTGGCCCATCATGTGTTTAACTGTATTGGCTATTATTTTGGAAAGCGGCCTTAAGGCACCTATACTCTATCAACAAATACGCGTCGGTGAAAAAAACCAACCCTTTAAGGTACTTAAATTTAGAAGCATGAAGACAGATGCTGAAAAAAACGGGGCGCAATGGGCACAAAAAAATGATGATCGCATTACCTGCGTAGGGCGTTTCATCCGAGCATGTCGCATTGATGAACTACCACAAATTGTTAACGTTTTAAGAGGCGACATGAGCTTTGTTGGCCCTCGTCCAGAAAGACCCGAATTTGTTAAAGGCTTTAATGAACGCATCCCCTATTATCAAGAAAGACATAGAGTCAAGCCCGGCATTACCGGTTGGGCGCAATTATGCTATCCCTATGGCGCCGATGAATATGACACCATACAAAAGCTGCAATACGATTTGTACTATGTTAAAAATTACAGCTTGTTTTTAGATTTTTCTATCTTGTTTAACACTGTGGAAGTTATTTTATGGGGTAGAGGGGCTAGATAAACCCCGCAATGCTTTAATTCAAAGCAGCGGCTGCCTTTCTCCCGTTACTTTAATATGCACATGATCACCGACTGTTAGCAGCCCAAGCTGATCATGCAAAGCATTTTGGCCAAAATAAACTTTGTTTTGCCACTTTCTAGTCAAGTTAAGGGTGCGCAAAGGTTCTTGGCCAACGTCAGCGCTTTCAGGATCGATGACTACTACAGAACAACGTGAACAAGGCTTAGGTAATCTAAAGTCAATAGCGCCTATACTAATTTCACGCCAACTGTCTTCGGCATAACCTTCGCAACCAGAAACGACTAAATTGGGCCTAAAGCGCGTCATGGGTAAATTTAAAGCCATGTCGTTATTCAAAGACACTAATGAATTTTTTGAAATAATTAAAAAGGGGAAGCCATCAGAAAAAGCCACCGTATCAGTAGGCAGTCCATAATGAGCATCAACTACGCGCATTAAAGTTTCTGGTTGGTAGACCAAGCGACAGTCACGCTTTAAAAAATCACTCAACCATTGATCGGCTTCTACTGATACGCTAATGGCAGCACATTGATCTGCCCAGATTTGACTATCAACAACTTCGCCCACTACTGGCAACAAAGCTAATAATAAATCATCCATACCGGCTGCTGATAAGACTAAATGGCTATCGGTTAACGCCGTCTTGATTAAGGCCATTTGCGGCAGTTTTCGTTGACTTAAAAACTGTTGTTCTGCATCGATTAACATCCACTGTCTATCATATAAAAGCCCTGTGCGTATAACAGGCCAGCTATTAACACTAATGCCAGCCAAAGATTTTACCGGATAAAGCGTGATGGCACTTAAGGTGATGTCGGTCATGGTAAGGTAGCCTTTAAACTGTGCTAATCGGATTAACAGCTATTATTATCAACATTGCCTAGACAGGCAATCATCGATGATGCAAAAACTAAATAAATGTTTGTAAATCCGTTAAAATTAACCACCAACAATCTCTTTGCTAAGAAAACAATGCCTTCAATTAACCTGCCTAATCGAATACTTATTAGCCTTTTATATTTTTTGCTGATTAGCACGATGCATCCGGCTTATGCAAAAGCCAAGTTCAGCATCAATATTGCTTATTTAAGCCAAGAGCAAAAAATTCCGCCGCAACTATCTAATTTAGATCCGTTTGTTAAAGATAAAGGTTTAAAAGGTGCAGAACTCGGTATAGCTGATGACAACACCACGGGTGAATTCACCGGACAGCAGTTTAATTTAGTTAAATTTATCGTGCCCTTAGAAGGAAATATCGTCGATACCTTTAACAAAGACATTGCCAATAAATTTCAGTATGTGATCGTCAATTTAAATGCCGAGCAACTTAATACCCTAGCCGACTTACCTGCGGCAAAAAACATGCTGCTATTTGATGTTGCTACCCTAGATGATGCCTTACGCAATGAGCAATGTCGTAGCAATGTCTTACATCTGCTGCCTAATCGAGCCATGCGTGCAGATGCCTTAGCGCAATATATGCTCAAGAAACGCTGGAACAAATGGTTTCTGGTGATAGGCAACAGCCCAGAAGATCGTTTATATGCCGATGCCTTGAAACGTTCAGCCAAACGCTTTGGTATAAAAATAGTCACCGAAAAAACCTGGGAGCATACTTATGATGCCCGTAAAACCACGCAATCTGATATTGCCGTGTTTACGCAAGTTGATGATTATGATGTGTTAGTGGTGGCCGATGAACACGGCGAGTTTGGTGAATATCTGGACTATCGCACGTGGCTAGCTAGACCTATCATAGGCACGCAAGGTTTGATTGCTAGCGCTTGGCATAAAACCCACGAGCAATGGGGCGCCATACAAATGCAAAACCGCTTTAAAGATAAAGCCGGTCGTTGGATGGAAGAGCAAGATTATGGTGCTTATCTTGCAACACGTGCATTAGGTGAAGCCACTACCCGCAGCGTATCAACCGAACTAAGCTTAATAAAAGCTTATCTCTTAAGCCCTGCTTTTGCCTTAAATGGTTACACCGGCGCACCGCTGTCCTTTAGAAGCTGGGACGGCCAATTAAGAATGCCTGTTTTACTAGCGGCACCTAGATCATTAGTCGCTGTCGCGCCTATCGAGGGCTTTTTACATCCCAAAACCGAACTCGATACCTTAGGTTATGATCAAGCTGAATCACACTGTCAATGGACACCACAATGATAAATAAAACGAGTTTAAGTCTGGCGTTATGGCTGCTTTGTCTAGGCAATGTTAGCGCTGAAAGCGTCTTTGTTACCTTAGAAAATGATAATGCCTTAGCGGTAGTCGATCCTATTGCTGGAAAATTAATCAAAACCATGCCCATAGGACAGCGGCCTCGAGGCATTGCCATCAGCCCTGATCATAAGTTTTTATATATCGCCACTAGCGATGACAACACCATCAAAATCATCGATGCCTCCACCTTTAAGGAGCTCGGTCATTTACCGTCTGGCAAAGACCCTGAAACCTTTGCCTTAAATCCTGCGGGTAATCGTATTTATGTTTCCAATGAAGATGACAACTTGGTCACGGTCATTGATGTGCCTAACAAAAAAGCCATCAAACAAATCAAAGTCGGTGTAGAACCCGAAGGCATTACTGTAAGTCCTGATAACCGTTGGTTAGTGAGTGCTTCTGAGACCACCAACATGGTGCATTGGATAGACACCAAAACCAATACCATTGTTGAGAACACCTTGGTTGATCCGCGCCCAAGAGCGGTTAGTTTTACCGCAGACAGCCAACAACTATGGGTGAGCTCTGAAATGGCTGGCAGCGTCATGGTTTTAGATGCCAACAACCAGCAACTAATTAAAACCATTAAATTTGAGATTTCAGGCATTACCGCCGATAAAATTCAACCAGTGGGCATAGTCATTGATAAACAACGCCATCGTGCTTATGTAGCTTTAGGCCCTGCTAACCGAGTCGCAGTGATCAATGCCCAAAGCTTTGAAGTCGAAAAAATATTACTAGTAGGGCAACGAGTTTGGAATCTAGCCTTTTCGCCTGATCAAAAACGTCTTTACACCACTAACGGCACTAGTAATGACATCTCTATTATCGACATAGACAGCCAAACCGTGACTAAATCGATAGGCGTAGGCACGTATCCTTGGGGCGTAGCGGTAAAACCATGAATATAAATACTCCAAGTGCCTTATGTATCGAACAGTTAAGTTACGCTTATAGTGGCAAAAAAGCCTTAGATCAGGTTAGTTTTAGCATACAACCTGGTGAATGCACCTTATTACTGGGGCCTAATGGTGCAGGAAAAAGCACCTTGTTTTCTTTAATCACGCGTCTTTATGATAGCCGTGAAGGCCAGATTAGCTTATGTGGCTATGATATTAAGCACCAAACACGTCTAGCCTTAGCCAAGTTGGGTGTAGTATTCCAACAAAGTACGCTGGATATGGATTTAACAGTGATGCAGAATTTACTCTATCACACGGCTTTACACGGCATAGCCCGCAAAGTGGCCCTGCCACGCATACAGCAAGAACTCGAACGCTTAAATATGTTTGAGCGACGCTTTGAAAAAATACGTCAACTGAATGGCGGACATCGACGTCGCGTCGAAATTGCCCGAGCCTTATTACATAAACCCGCTTTATTATTGTTAGATGAGCCTACTGTCGGCTTAGATGTTCCCAGTCGCTTAGCCATTGTTGATTATGTACATCAATTAACCATGGAAGAAAATCTAGCAGTGTTATGGGCGAGTCATTTAATCGATGAGATATTTCCTGACGATCATTTGGTAGTATTACACAAAGGTTGTGTTAAAGCCAAAGGCTCGGTTACTGAAGTATTAGCTGTCACCGAATCTACCTCAATAAAAGAGGCTTTTTATAGTTTAACGCAAGGAGAAGCGTCATGAATTGGCTACATTATTGGCGCGCCATGTCGGGCATTATCGGTAGAGAGCTCTGGCGTTTTATTACCCAACGCGAACGATTTATTTCGGCACTGGTTCGGCCATTGATTTGGTTATTCGTCTTTGCTGCTGGCTTTAGAGCCGCCTTAGGTCTCGCTATCACGCCACCGTATGAAACGTATATATTGTACGAAGTGTATATCACGCCGGGACTGATTGGCATGATTCAATTATTTAACGGCATGCAAAGTTCCTTATCGATGGTCTATGATCGCGAAATGGGTAGTATGCGCATCTTAATGGTCTGTCCCCTGCCCCGTTGGTTTTTATTGCTCAGTAAATTGTTGGCCGGTACCTTTGTATCGATCTTACAGGTTTATGCCTTTTTGGGGATTGCTTGGTTTTATGACATACAGGCGCCCTGGCAAGATTACCTATGGGTGATGCCTACACTAATGTTGTCGGGTTTAATGTTAGGTGCGCTGGGCTTATTGCTGTCGTCTTTTATTAAGCAACTGGAGAATTTTGCTGGAGTGATGAATTTTGTTATTTTCCCTATGTTCTTTATGTCCACAGCGCTCTATCCCTTATGGAAAATGAAAGAATCTAGCGCTCTGCTGGCCACACTAGCCGAATACAATCCCTTTTCTCAAGCCGTTGAATTAATCCGTTTTGCCTTATATAGTCAATTTAATCAGCAAGCCTTTTTCTACACGCTAGGGGCTTTTATTGTGTTCATGGCGGCCGCTATCGTCGGCTACAACCCATCAAAAGGTATGATGAGCAAGAAAGGTGGAGCTTAATCTCTCTCATCCTTATCATTGGGTCTCGTGGCGTTAGTCGCTATTCCATAAGATG
>TBL_comb47_HYPODRAFT_10006511_pt1 | contig 12602 bp, 10 predicted proteins | sample TroBogypolimnion_40_FD_10682 | JGI IMG/M metagenome (IMG submission 10682)
ATCCCTCAATCAGCTCAATACCTTGAGCCTCAAGCTGAGTGCTCATTGGTGGATACACGTTGGCATCACAGCCAGTAACGCGATGTCCAGCCTGCCGAGCGATTGCGGCAATGCCGCCCATGAAAGTACCGCAAATGCCCAAGATATGAATATGCATTGGCAAATTTTAGCAACTAAGCCATAAACCACTTTTCTTCAGACTTACAACGATAGAAGACTTAGTTTTCGATTATTTTGACTCGATTTACCGGTTAATACTGTATATAATTACAGTATGTTTAGAGCAACTAAAGTACGTCTTTATCCAAATAAAGCTCAAAAACAAAAACTTGCGCAGGACTTCGGTAACGCGCGCAAGGTTTGGAATCTAGCTTTGGATTTAAAGCAAGCAGCCCATGCTAGTGGTGAGTCGCTGTCTTGTTATGACATTAAGAAAATGCTCCCTATTTGGAAAAATGGCGAATACAAATATTTAAAACAAACTCATTCACAGGTTTTACAAGAGAGCATTCTGCATCTGGATAGGGCATATAGAAATGCTTTTGCCCGCATTCAACAAGGCAAGCGTGCAACCGCCAAGCACACAAAGAATGCCAATCTGTTCGGATTTCCGGTATTCAAATCAAAATACGATAGCCGACAAGCGATCAGCTACCCGCAGGGCGTTGCAGTCTTAGGCAACAAGATCAATTTTCCGAAAATTGGTCAAATAAAAGCCAAAGTGCATAGAGATATTATCGGCAAGATTAAGACGGTGACCATATCACGCGAAAGTACTGGAAAAATTTATGCCTCCATTTTGACGGAAGATCCTCAACCAATTACTGAACCTTTAACCTCTTTTGACGACCATCAAATCATTGGCATCGATTTGGGCATTAAGAATTGGGTTACCGACACTAGTGGTGAGAAATTACCTAATCCACAACACCTTAAAAAATCGATCTCTAAGCTTACAAGAATACAAAGATCCCTGTCTCGCAAAGTTGAATCCGCTAAAAACAGATGCACGGCAGACGGCAAGTCATCTAAAGAACTACGTAAATACTTTGGTAGCAATATCGCCAAAGATCAAAAACGCCTTGCTCTTGCGCATGAAAAAGTCCGTCATGTACGTGAAAATTACCAGCACCAAGTTTCTAGCAAATTGGCCAACAAAAACCAAGTGGTCATAGCGGAAACCTTAAATGTCAAAGGCATGATTTCCAATCGAAATTTCTCGAAAGCGATCTCCGATTGTTCATGGAGTAGTTTTTTAGGTAAGCTCGATTACAAGCTTAAAGCTAAAGGCGGTCAACTTGTTCGAATCTCACCCTGGTTTCCCTCTACCAAGATGTGCAACCATTGCCGGGAGATCAATGAGAAAATTGAACTCTCTGATCGAATTTGGACTTGCAACGCTTGTAATGCCATCATTGACAGGGATATTAATGCCGCTTTAAACATCAGGGAAGTTGGTATTGTGAAATTAAAGGCCGCAGGACTGTCGGTCTACGCTCATGGAGGCCATGTAAGACTCGATGATTTTGATCAAGCAATGGCCTGCGAAGTGGGAAGCCATTAGTTTTAGGAGCAGTCACCTAAGGAGTTGCAATGAAACAAAGACAATGGATCATCATCTGCCTAATTGGCGTTTTAGCACTAGTCGCTGGGGTCTTCAGTTCTCAGTGGATATCCCAAACGAGACTGGTTTCTAACTCATCAGTTAAAGCCTTTTTTGCCAATCAATGGCAAGCGCCCGATGGAAAAACCATTGANACTGAAAAATGGCAAGGGAAAATCCTGGTTGTGAATTTTTGGGCCTCCTGGTGCCCACCTTGCGTAGAAGAAATGCCTGTTTTAGACAAGTTACAAAAAGCGTTTCTACAACAAAATGTCTTATTTGTAGGCATTGGCATTGATTCACCATCCAACATACGAGAATTTCTAAAAAATACTCCGATTTCCTATCCTGTGGCAATTGGTGGATTAGAGGGAAGCAATCTCTCCAAGCAATTAGGCAACACGCAAGGAGCCCTTCCCTATACGATCATCATTAATACCAAAGGTAAGGTCATTTATAGCAAACTCGGAAAGATAAGTGAAGATGAGGTCAGAAATGCCATTAAAGATACTTTATAAGTTAATTTAACAATTTTTATAGCAATCAGTTGCTCAGAGCAAAAACTCCTCTTTTTTAGCCTCTAAATCAAAAAACGTCTAATTTTCATTATCTTCTGTTAAAAATTCAGAATTTCAACCATTCAATCCATACTTTTAACTTGGTTAAATGAAATACAGCGTTATACTTTCACCTTACCTAGTGAAGTCTCAATGCCACTAAGTAAGTAGCGGCAGCCAAAAGCGTTATTAACTGATTAGCCTCTAACTGCACTCAAAAATAGGGATCTATGTCGAAAAAAGCATCAATTCTCGTAATTCAAGGCCCTAACCTTAATTTATTAGGCACTCGTGAACCCGATGTTTACGGCAAAACAACCCTAGAAGACATCCATTCCAAACTTCAAGAGATCGTCCAAGCCAATACAGTTGAGCTAGATACTTTTCAAAGCAATCATGAAGGTCAATTAATTGATCGAATTCATCAAGCCAAATTAGATGGGGTTGATTTCATCATCATCAATCCGGGCGCATTCACTCACACTAGCGTTGCCCTTCGCGACGCTTTGGCGGGTGTTGCAATCCCCTTTATAGAAGTTCATCTATCTAACATTCACCAACGCGAAGAGTTTCGCAAACACTCGTATTTAGCAGATATAGCTATTGGAGTGATTTGCGGTCTTGGCGCGATTGGTTACGAATTAGCCCTTGAAGCAGCAATTTCACGTTTGAAAAATAAAGATTAATTAAGAATTACAAGAGAGGAAGCACTTCCATGGACCTTAGAAAACTCAAAACCCTGATTGACTTAGTTTCTGAATCAGGCATTTCCGAATTAGAAGTTAATGAGGGCGAAGACCGCGTTCGCATTGTTAACGCTGGATCACAAGTCCCAATGGGTCAACAAGTGGTTTATGCAAACCATCCAGCCCCAATGCAAACTATGCAAGCTGCCCCAGCGGCCAATCTTACTGCGGAAGCCGCTCCAGCAGAACCGCCTGTAGAAACTGGCTTTGTAGCACGTTCGCCAATGGTGGGTACTTTTTACCGTGCCCCCAACCCAGAATCTCCCGACTTCGTTAAAGTTGGCGACACCGTTACAGTTGGTCAAACACTTTGCATCATTGAAGCGATGAAGCTCCTCAATGAAATCGAGGCTGAAAAAGCCGGCGTCATTAAACAAATTTTATGTGAAAACGGTCAAGGCGTTGAATTTGATCAACCCCTTTTCATCATTGCTTAATTTCTTAAGCCTCTATCCACATTTACCGAACTGAGGGACAACATGTTCGATAAGATTCTGATTGCCAATCGGGGAGAAATCGCTCTCCGTATCCAACGCGCATGCCGCGAGTTGGGAATTAAAACTGTGGTGGTCTTTTCCACCGCAGATAAAGAAGCAAAATACGTCAAGCTAGCAGATGAGGCAGTCTGCATTGGGCCCGCCCCATCGCCACTAAGCTATCTAAATATGCCAGCAATCATTTCTGCGGCTGAAGTTACCGACGCAGAAGCTATTCACCCTGGCTATGGTTTTCTTTCTGAGAATGCCGATTTTGCTGAACGCGTAGAGAAATCTGGTTTTGCGTTTATTGGCCCTAAAGCTGAGTCCATTCGCCTAATGGGCGATAAAGTTTCAGCCAAGCGCGCCATGATTAAAGCCGGTGTGCCATGTGTACCTGGATCTGAAGGCGCATTGCCTGACAATCCAAAAGAAATCATCGCCACCGCAAAAAGTGTTGGTTATCCAGTAATTATCAAAGCAGCAGGTGGCGGTGGCGGACGCGGAATGCGCGTAGTACATACCGAAGCTGCTCTGCTTAATGCCGTCAACATGACCAAGGAAGAGGCGGGTCGCGCTTTTGGTAATCCAGAAGTCTATATGGAAAAGTTTCTTGAGAAACCTCGCCATGTAGAAATTCAAATTCTGGCTGACACCCATGGCAATGCTATCTGGCTGGGTGAACGCGATTGCTCTATGCAACGCCGCCACCAAAAAGTGATTGAAGAAGCACCAGCCCCCGGTATTGATCGTCGATTAATCGCCAAAATTGGCGAACGTTGCGCTGAAGCCTGTAGAAAAATTAACTATCGCGGAGCGGGTACTTTTGAATTTCTCTATGAAGATGGGGAATTCTTCTTTATCGAAATGAATACCCGAGTCCAAGTTGAGCATCCAGTAACTGAAATGATTACGGGTGTGGATATTGTTCAGGAACAAATTCGCATTGCTGCCGGCCTTAAACTGGGCTATCGTCAAAAAGATATCGTTTTCCGCGGACATGCGATTGAATGTCGCCTCAATGCTGAGGATCCTTTTAAATTCACGCCAAGTCCAGGTCGGATTGGTTCGTTCCATATGCCAGGTGGCCCTGGAATACGCGTTGATTCACACGCCTATAGCGGTTACATGGTGCCATCGAATTACGATTCAATGATCGGCAAGTTGATTTCTTATGGCAATACTCGTGAGCAAGCGATTCGCCGTATGCAAATTGCGCTATCTGAAATGGTGATTGATGGCATCACCACTAATGTGCCTTTACATCGTGAGCTGATGCTTGATCCTAACTTTATGGAAGGCGGCACTAGCATTCATTACCTAGAGCACCGCCTAGAAGAGCAAGCTGCAAGTCGCGGCAAAGCTTAAAGCCCCCCTATGAAAATAAAGGTTCTGCATGTCGTATCGTGAGTTAGTGTTCACAGTTGTTGCCGAAATTGCAGAGCCCTTAGGGGATGTATTGCTAGATTTAGGCGCCCTATCTGTTACGGTCGAAGATGATGCTGCCGGTGGATACGATGAAAATCCACTTTATGGCGAGCCGGGTTTATCACCAGAAGTGCAAGCATGGGAGCGCTCAGCGGTAACCGCTCTTTTTAATCCTGAGATTGATGATTCTGGCAATGTGAATTTCATTCCCGAACTGCTTGCATCCCTAAAAGAAGCGGGCTTTAACCTATCGGCACCCCAAGAAAAAGTTGTTGAAGATCAAGATTGGGTACGCCTCACCCAAAGTCAATTCGCCCCAATTCAAATTGGTGAGCGCATCTGGGTGGTGCCATCATGGCACGAAGCACCAACTGATCCCAATGCCATTTGTTTAGCAGTGGATCCAGGTTTAGCATTTGGTACAGGAAGTCACCCTACAACCCATTTATGCCTGCTTTGGCTTGAACAGCAATCAGATCTTCAAAATCAAAGTCTTCTCGACTATGGTTGTGGCTCGGGCATCCTGGCTATTGCCGCGGCAAAACTGGGTTGTAATCCAGTTGTCGGAACAGACATCGACCCACAAGCAATGGTCGCCGCCCGCAGCAATGCAGAAATCAATCACACTGACATTCGCTTTGTGCTACCAAATGCGGGCGCACCCGAATTGGCTGCAGAAACCAAATACGACATCGTTATGGCCAATATCCTGGCTAATCCCTTGCAAGTTCTGGCGCCTGCATTGGTAAATAAGATGCGCCCCGGTGGAAAGATTGTTTTATCCGGTGTTCTTGCCCGTCAAGCTCAAGAGGTGATTGCAACCTATAGTCAATGGCTTACGCTTTCTGTTTGGAAGGAAAGTGAAGGCTGGGTTTGTTTACATGGCCTATTAGCCAAACCCACTGACAAAAGTATTTCAACATCCCTGGCTCAAAAAAAAAGTCTTAAATTAGTTGCGCTGAGTATTTTTTTTCTGCTGCTCATTCTTTTTGGTGAACATCTTTCGAGAAACTCTCTACTTCCAAAACTTGCAACTCGAATAGACGGAAGTTCAAATGTTTTGTCAGTTCAAGCTTTTTCACTCCTGCAGCGAATAGATCAAAAGTTATGTCGTGCACTAGGATGCGTAGATCGCCCTGTAAGCGATTTTTCTGCTTGGAAAATATCTGAGGCTACTCTCACACCAGAAAATGTGCGAGAGGGGCTTAAAAACTCTTCCAATCAATCTATATTGCAAGTGGAAATACAAAATCGTCTTGCTGTTGCAGTTTTAATACCAAATTTAGAAATTTTGATTACGGATGCTGAAGAATCTGAGATTAAATCTTTTCAGTTCTCACCAAAAGAATGGCTTCCCATTCATTGGCAAGAAACACATCCCGACTTTTTACAACATGGTGCACCTTCAGGCGAGTTATTCCAGTCTGACCTCCTTATTTCGCTCCCACAAAATGCTGCAGGCTACCGTGTCCGTATTTTTTACCCTCAATAAAACAATTCAATTTCTTATAGAAAGTAATTATGGCTAGCTTGATTTGTGGCTCTATTGCCTATGACACCATCATGAACTTTGAAGGCAAATTTGCCGATCAAATTCTTCCGGAGCAAATTCATATTCTGAATGTCGCTTTTTTGGTTCCAACCATGCGTCGTGAATTCGGAGGTTGCGCAGGCAATATCGCCTATAACCTCAGCCTATTGGGTGGTGACCCCATCATCATGGCTACCGTGGGCGGAGATGCTACGCCTTACTTAAATCGCCTTGCGCAATTAAAAATCGATGCTAGCCATATTCGCCAGATCGAACAAGCCTTTACGGCTCAGGCAATGATTACTACGGATCAGGCCAATAATCAAATAACTGCCTTTCACCCGGGCGCAATGAATGAATCCCATCTCAATCTTGTTTCAAAAGTTGTTGCAGAGAGGGCCCGGAATGCAAAAAGTGCAACAAAATTTGGAATTGTTGCCCCAGATGGTCGCCAAGGTATGTGGGAACATTGCCATCAATTGGCGCAAGCTGACATTCCATTCGTGTTTGATCCAGGCCAAGGTTTGCCAATGTTTAATGGTCCCGAGCTTTTGGAGTTAATTGATTTAGCCAGTTACTTGGCTGTAAATGACTACGAAGGTGAAATGCTTGCCCAAAGAACTGGCCTCAATCTTGCAAAAGTTGCTGAGCGCGTGAAAGCCTTAGTGGTAACCAAAGGTGCTGAAGGTGCCGATATTTACACAAATGGCAAATGCATTGCTATTCCACCAGTCCCAGCAGCTAAGGTTATCGACCCAACTGGTTGTGGAGATGCATTTCGTGGGGGGTTATTGTTTGGTTTGGAAAAGGGTCTGGACTGGGAAACTACTGGCCGGCTAGCAAGCCTAATGGGTTCAATCAAAATTACCCATCAAGGCCCACAGAATCACCAAATGAGCAAAGATGAAATCGCAACTCAATTCAAATCCGCCTTTGGATTTAACTTCTAGGAATAAAAAAACTGGGAATTTAGGAGTTTTAATTCCAAAAGTGGCAATAAAAAAGGGATCTCAAAAGAGATCCCTTTGAACTTCACCCATCTATAAGCAAGGCTTAAGGACGTGTGCCAGTTGGGAAGGGCCATGCAGCCGCAGCATTCAGCGCACTAGTCGCTGGAGCAGGAGCTTTTTTAGCCACGGGTTTTTTGACAGCTTTGCCCGCTTTCTTCGCAGCAGGCTTACTTACTTTTTTTTTGCAACTACTTTTTTAGCTACTTTTTTAGCAGCAGGCTTCTTAGCAGCAACTTTTTTAGCTACTTTTTTAGCGGCAGGCTTCTTAGCAGCAACTTTTTTAGCTACTTTTTTAGCAGCAGGCTTCTTAGCAGCTACTTTTTTAGCAGCAGGCTTCTTAGCAGCTACTTTTTTAGCAGCAGGCTTCTTTGCAGCTACTTTTTTAGCAGCAGGCTTCTTTGCAGCAACTTTCTTCTTGGCGATTGCCATAGTAATGCTCCTTCACGTGAGGATTAATACAAACTACCGATTAAGAAGACCCGACCATGCAATTCCGCCTTATCTTGCGAGCTATTGGAAGTGACGAGCGAGCCATTCATCGGCGCGCGGCTTGATGCTAAGTGCTGCACGCTAATGAATCCTGGAAAAAAAGCCGCGACCCTAAAGGGTAGCGGCTTCTTAAATTTGCTAGAAAAAATAGAGGGAGTAGTCCAAAGACCCTTAAAAAAGGGTTTTCGGATTTGAGTCTGGGTTTGCTGACTTTTAAAACTATCCAACCGTCTAATCTCCTATTTAGCCGGCCGTACGCTTTTGTTATCCAACTATTCCCAACTTAGCGCACCACCAGTTTGATACTCAATAACGCGTGTCTCAAAAAAGTTACGTTCTTTTTTCAGATCAATCATTTCTGACATCCATGGGAATGGATTCTCTTCATTTGGGAACATTGCGTCAAGTCCTATTTGCAAACACCTACGATTACAGATGTATCTTAGGTAGCCTTTGAACATCGGCGCATTCAATCCGAGCACTCCGCGAGGCATCGTATCCTCTGCATAACGGTACTCCAATTCAACTGCTTTTTCGAAGATCGATTTGATCTCATCTTTGAACGCAGAAGTCCATAGCTGCGGGTTCTCCAGCTTAATTTGATTTATTAAATCGATACCAAAATTGCAGTGCATTGACTCATCGCGAAGGATGTATTGATACTGCTCAGCAGCACCCGTCATTTTGTTTTGACGACCCATTGCAAGTATTTGCGTAAAACCAACATAAAAGAACAAACCTTCCATCACGCAAGCAAAAACAATTATTGAGCGCAGTAATTTTTGATCGTTTTCTAAAGTGCCAGTTTTAAATGTTGGGTCTGTTAAGACATCAATAAACGGAATTAAGAACTCATCTTTGGCGCGAATTGACTCAACCTCATGGTACGCATTAAAGATTTCACTTTGATCCAAACCTAAAGATTCGACAATATATTGGTAGGCATGCGTATGAATTGCCTCTTCAAACGCTTGGCGCAATAAATATTGACGACATTCAGGAGCGGTAATGTGGCGATAAGTACCCAAAACAATATTATTTGCCGCCAATGAATCGGCAGTAGTGAAGAAACCTAAGTTTCGTTTAATAATGCGTCGCTCATCTTCGGTTAAACCATTAGGATCTTTCCAAAGCGCGATATCGCGGTTCATATTGATCTCTTGTGGCATCCAATGATTGGCACAACCAGCCAAATACTTCTCCCAAGCCCACTTATATTTGAATGGAACTAACTGATTTACATCAGTCTTGGCATTAATAACGCGTTTATCAGCAGCATTCACACGATGCGCTGCACCGCCAGCCAATGATGCAGCTTGCAATGGTGCAGGTGCAGCAACTTGGGGTGCCAAAGCAACTTGGTCTGGCTCTGGGCGTTGCTGCTCCGCGACTACTGGTTGCGGAGTAAGGCCAGCTTTCGCTAGCGCCGGTGCAACTTCCTCTTCCCAATTCAACATAACTTTCTCCTTAATTCTTTTATTTCAGATCAACAAGCAAATCGCTTATTGACAAGATTCACACTCTTCAAAGCCAGCATCGCCTGGGCGCATTGTGCAAACCGGGCCATCCGCTTCTTGTGCGGCAAGCGCTGCTGCATCAGTACCGTTAACACCACCACCACTTGATACAGCATTGAGCTGACCACTAGCAACGGTAGATTTCTCAACATGGGTAGCCGCCATCGTGCGGAGATAGTAGGTGGTTTTCAGACCACGTAACCAAGCCAACTTATAGGTGTCGTCTAATTTCTTGCCAGATGCACCAGCCATGTAGATATTCAAGGATTGAGCTTGATCGATCCACTTTTGACGACGGGATGCCGCCTCAACTAACCAACTTGGCTCAACTTCAAAGGCGGTGGCATACAAATCGCGCAAGTCCTGTGGAACGCGATCGATCTTTGACAAAGTACCATCAAAGTACTTCAAATCAGCAATCATTACCTCATCCCACAGTCCACGTTCTTTCAAATCACGGACCAAGTACTCATTTACAACTGTAAATTCACCAGATAAGTTAGATTTAACAAATAAATTTTGGAATGTAGGCTCAATACAAGCCGATACGCCAATAATATTAGAAATAGTTGCTGTAGGCGCAATCGCCACGCAATTAGAGTTACGCATACCGTACTGCTTAATACGCTCGCGCAAACTGGTCCAATCTAATGTCGAGGAGCTATCAACCTCTAAATAGCCCCCACGCTCTTCAGCCAACAAGCGCACTGAATCTTGTGGAAGAATGCCGCGATCCCAAAGTGAACCCTTATATGTGCTGTAAACACCACGCTCTTCAGCTAAATCATTAGAGGCTTGATAAGCGTAATAACAAATAGCTTCCATGGAAGAATCAGCAAATTTCACGGCTTCGTCGCTAGCATATGGAATGCGCTGCATATGCAAGCAATCCTGGAAGCCCATAATGCCCATACCAACTGGACGATGCTTCAAATTGGAATTACGCGCTTTAGCAACAGCATAGTAATTAATATCGATCACGTTATCCAACATGCGCATAGCAGTGCGGATCGTTTTTTGCAGCTTCTCATGATCCAAAACCAACTTGCCACTAGCATCAGTTTTCATATGAGCGGTCAAATTTACAGANCCCAAGTTACAAACTGCAATTTCGCTCTCATTGGTATTGAGCGTAATCTCGGTACATAAGTTCGAGGAGTGAACCACGCCAATATGCTGCTGTGGACTGCGAATATTGCAAGGATCCTTGAAAGTGATCCATGGATGGCCTGTTTCAAACAACATACCAAGCATCTTGCGCCACAACTGCTGTGCTGGAATTCTGCGGAATGGCTTTAACTCACCTCGGTCAGCTTTTTGCTCATAAGCAATATAAGCTGCCTCAAAGGCTTTACCGTACTTATCATGCAAATCAGGCGTATTTGATGGAGAAAATAGAGTCCAATCGCCATTCTCCATGACACGCTTCATAAATAAATCAGGAATCCAGTTAGAAGTGTTCATGTCATGGGTACGACGGCGATCATCACCAGTGTTCTTACGCAACTCCAAGAACTCTTCGATATCCAAATGCCATGTTTCTAGGTAAGCACAAACTGCACCTTTACGCTTACCACCTTGATTCACTGCAACAGCGGTGTCATTCACTACTTTTAAGAATGGCACAACACCCTGTGATTTGCCATTAGTGCCCTTAATATGACTTCCAAGAGCGCGTACATTGGTCCAGTCATTACCCAAGCCGCCTGCAAACTTGGAAAGCAATGCATTTTCTTTCAAGGCCTCATAGATACCATCCAGGTCATCTTCAACCGTAGTTAAATAGCAGCTTGATAGTTGAGGACGCGTAGTTGCGGAATTAAAGAGTGTTGGTGTGCTGGACATGAAATCAAATGTGGAAAGGATTTCATAGAATTCAATCGCACGACGCTCCCGATCTAGCTCATTTAAAGACAATCCCATCGCTACGCGCATAAAAAAAGCTTGCGGCATTTCAATGCGGCGATCTTCAATATGTAAGAAATAACGGTCATACAGAGTTTGCAAGCCCAAATAATTAAATTGCAAATCGCGACTAGCGTTCAAAGCTGCCGCTAATCTTGGTAAATCAAACTCGCGCATACGTGGATCAAGCAACTCCGCAGAAATACCCTCGTTAATATATTTAGCGAAATAAGTACTGTATTCAGCCTGCATATTGCTCTGCAATACCTCGCGACCAAGTATTTCTTTGCGAATAACGTGCATCAAGATACGTGCTGTGACCTGGCTATACGCAGGATCCTTTTCAATTAAGGTGCGAGAAGCCAAAATAGCTGAGTCATATACCTGAGCCATTGGTACGCCATCATATAAATTCTTAATAGTTTCAGTGATGATTGGGGAAGCGGTGATATGGCTACCCAAACCTTCGCAGGCAGCCTCTAAAACGGTACGCAAAGCCGCCATATCCAACAGCTTCTCTACACCGTTATCCATCACTCTGACGGTAGATTCACCTGCTTGGTTACTTGCATTCAAATCCTGAGTTGCACCCTGTTGGGTAGCACGCTCTTGATTACGCTTTTCACGATAAAGCACATAAGCACGGGCCACATTGTGCTCACCACTGCGCATTAAAGCTAATTCCACTTGATCTTGAATATCTTCAATATGAAATGTTCCGCCATTGGGACGGCTACGCAACAACGCGCGCACAACAGAGTGGGTTAGCTGCTCCACTTGCTCACGCACACGCGCAGAGGCAGCACCTTGACCCCCATTGACCGCCAAAAATGCCTTAGTCACGGCAATGGCAATTTTGGAAGGCTCAAAAGCAACCACTGAACCATTACGTCGAATGATCTTGTAATCAGAAAGTTGGGTTGCTTGATTGCCGCCAACACCACCAGCGATAAAACCGGCTGAAGGTGCTTGATTAACCATTCCCTCTGGATTCAATCCAGAATGATTTGCTCCGGCAGTTTGTCCTGCCGTCTGTGGATTAGCGTATGTCATGTTATTCCTGCTTTATATATAGTAATTTGTACAAAAAATCGTTAAAAAACAATGGGGTATTGCTCGATTCAAACACTACATCTAGTGTTTTGAAGTGCATTTGTCACTAAGTATAGGGAAATATGACAAATTTTGTAAGAGGTTTCTCACGCAAACTTATAAGTATTTTTACTAACTTTTCCAGAAATTTTGGGGTGTTTTTGGTGCAAAATTTTTACCCCTTACTAGGTAAAGGGGATAGAAGTAAGCATGTGCTCACATCTAGAAATTTTGACCTAGCGAGAATT
>TBL_comb47_HYPODRAFT_10006513_pt1 | contig 12596 bp, 8 predicted proteins | sample TroBogypolimnion_40_FD_10682 | JGI IMG/M metagenome (IMG submission 10682)
GTTATCATGATAGAAAACCCAACTACTATCCTGTTGGTCATCTATCATTTTGCCTTCCATCTCTTTGTTGCCGTTCTTATACCACCATACCGACCATCCAAAAAGCTTATCATCATTATAAGTTCCTTCAAAACTCTTGGTGCCATCTTCAAACCATGTTAAAGATTTCCCTTGTTTTAAGCCATCTTTATAAAACGATTCTTCTTTCTTATTTCCATTATCATACCATGAAGTATATTGACCTTCATATTTTGAATTAACAATCTTAACTTCACTTTTCTTTTGTTCGTTATTATACCAGAAAACATTTATACCATTTTCGAGATACTCCTCACTTTGTTTCTTCCCATCTTCATAAAAAGAAATCCATTTCCCAGTCTTCTTACCATTATTATAAACACCTTCTTTCCATACTTGCCCATTCTTATACCACCAGGTCCATTTACCATCGCGAACAGTATCATTTACAAGATTTCCTTCTATTGCTTTTTGGTTGTTGTCCCATACTTCTGTTTTAAGTTTTTGGGAGAAGATAAATGTATTGAATGATAGAATAATTACTACTATTAGTGATAGTTTTCTCATGTCCTATTATGATTGTTTTATTTATTTCTTTCGGTTGTATATATTACTAATTGTTCCATTGACGTTTTGGCAGCACTATCAGGGAATTCAGCAAGAATATCTAATGCTTTTTCACGATATTCTATCATCTTCTCTCTGGCATAATTAATACCACCACTATTATTTACATCATCTATTAATAAATTAACTCTATCAGGGTTGTTGTTATGCCTTTTTACTGTATTTATTATTATTTTTTTCTCAATAAAACTACTATTGTTTAGCATATAAATAAGAGGTAACGTCATTTTCTGTTCTTTGATATCAATACCGTTAGGTTTGCCAGTATGATTGCTCTTTTCGTAATCAAAAAGATCATCTTTTATCTGAAACGCTATCCCAACATATTCTCCAAACAAATGCATTTTCTTTATAGTTTCTTCATCAGCATCAGCTATCGAAGCAGCTCCACAAGCACAACAAGATGCTATTAACGAAGCTGTTTTCTTTCTTATTATTTCATAATAAATACTCTCTTTTATATCCAGATTACGTGCTTTTTCTATCTGCAACAGCTCACCTTCACTCATTTCTCTTACAGCATTCGAAACTATTTTAAGCAAATGAAAGTCTTGGTTATCTACTGCTAAAAGTAAGCCTTTTGATAAAAGATAATCACCTACAAGAACTGATATTTTATTTTTCCATAAAGCATTTACCGAAAAGAATCCACGTCTTTCATTCGAATCATCAACCACATCATCATGCACAAGGGTAGCAGTATGCAACAACTCTATTAACGATGCTGCACGATAAGTTGAATCATTTACCTTGCCACATATTTCAGCAGAAAGAAATACGAACATAGGGCGTAATTGCTTGCCTTTAGTCTTTAAAATGTAGCGTGTAATAATGTCCAATAGAGGCACGGTGCTTTTCATTGATGCTTTGAATTTCTTTTCAAATTCATCAATATACGGTGCGATAGGCTTCTTTATTTCGTTTAGTGAAATCATAGTTTTCTAAACTTCAAAAGTACTAAAAATTTGCATACAAAAGTAATAAATTATTTTTCTTTAATAATAACTCTTTTTGATATGAAAAGTTTAATTAAAACTTATACTTAAACATTCTTTTATCCATTTAACAAAGCCTGTTTTATCCTTTTTATTAATCAACATATCCAAAATATTCTCTTTTCTTGATATACAACCGTGATAAACCATAAAAGTTTCTTTTTAATTTTTAATATGACGAATTGCCTCTAGAATACTTGAATCACCGACTATTGTTATCTATTTACATAATCGAAAATAAAACAAATTAATTTCATCAAGTATATGGTTATAATTTTATATATACCCTTTTCGGCGTTTGTAAAAAGACGAATCTTACAAAACAACCTTCTTCGGCGTTTGTAAAAAGGAGAAACTTACATAATAACCTCCTTCGGCGTTTGTAAAACGACGAAATTGATATCAAATTCGTTCGCGGCGTTTGTAAAAAGAGACTATTTTTATAACAATCCAACTTTTAAAAACGCAATAATAAGCTATTTATATCATTATTGATAAGAATTCTGCTAATTACATCCATCTAAAAGTAAATTTTACGATAATATTTTCAATAAATAAAAAAAGGGAATAGAAAATGCTGTATGCAGCACTTTGCTTTAGAGAATATAAATAGACATTTTGGTAAAAGTATAAAAGTAGGAATACTACCGCAAATTGTCACAATTCAGGACAAATTAGAAGGTATTTATAAAGCAATTAGACAATATAATATTACAATCCGTAATTCATTCCAACTGTAATAGTATTATTCTTACCTTGAAGATAAACCGGAGTGTATAAGTTTAAATAATCTTGAGCTGTTTTACTATCAACATCATAACCTTTAATAAGACTATTCATATACTCAACAAATATTTGTGAATTAGGTATTGGTCTCCAACTTACATTTAAAATAAATGAACTATTAGTCCAAGTTTTATCAGTAAAGAAAGGGAAAGCATCCACAGCCAAACCAGTTAAATATTGATAATTATTGAAATGAACTGCATAATTATAGGAAGCTTTAATACTGATATTAGCTTTGATTTTATATGCTAATGAAGCAAATATTTCCTGAGAATTATCTCTTAAATAATTACCCAAATTAAATTGATTGGTTTCAAAAGTTAAAGAAGGAACTCTATGTTCATATGTTATAGGATATGTTCTAGTATATTCTGAAGTAAATTCTGTATTTTTAATTAACCAATTAGAAACTCTGAACCCAACCTTGTCACTAACAAAATTATATTTATTTGCTTCGGTAATCCTCTTTATCGAAAACTCATCAACATAAATAGTAGCATATAAATGCAGATGTTTTATATTTCGAGAACTTAAACTAAAAAACATTTGAGAATTCTGATTATCTATACCATGATTTATAGTATGATCAACTGATTTATAAAAGAAAACTGGAATTAAATAAGCCAGCTGCACATCCATATTGCTATAGATAATACTATTGCCAATAGAAAGATTAAAACCTTTCCAGGGATAAAAAGTAAACATATTAGCAGCAATATATTTGTTTTGATAAACAGCTCTGTAATCACCATTAGTAGTTATATAACTTCTGCTCGAATCAATAACTTCCGAAACAAGCCAACCATGATAATAATTAAAATCAAACCATTTAGCAGGATTAATATGTAATTTTATCATAGCAAAAGAAGGAGTTCTACCTGAAAATATATTAGTTCCATGATAACCTTCTCCCCATTGAACGTTATCTTTAACAACACCAACTTCCCCCCAGCTCCAAGCATAAGTAATACCTCCACGCATTTCTGAATAATCTCCACCTGAGCGTCCGCCTTCATTAATCTTATAGTTCCCCCCTTGTTCAAGTGTAAAATATGAAGGCATTGCTTGAATCTCTTTATTCTGATAATTATCCCTAAGACTTGAATAAAACCCCCAATGACTCCCTACATAAGCATAAGCATCAGCCCCACCCCAACTTTGATACATCTTATCTTTAGCATTAGTTATATATTTATAACCTAATATTGGTTTAATTGTAAATGAAAATAAATTATCTTTATAAAACACTCCGGGAGGCAACATTGCAAGCTTTGAAGTAGTATCATTACCAAAAACTTTATGTTTAACAGCAGGCAACTTTCCCATTTCCTGATAATAATCTTTTAAATAAAAAGCTATCTCTTTTTTCTGCCTTTCATTCAAAGCTGTTGACTTTGCTGCTTCATTTAGTTTCTGAGAAATTAAAGCACGTGTATATGGCTTAATAGTTGTATTTAATTGGATAATACCATCATTTGCTAATTCATCTAAGAATTCATAAATATCAGTATTATCTATATGTTGATAAACTGCTTGTGAAAAAACATTTAAACTTAATATAAGTAAAATGAATATTATTAGTTTTTGCATGGGAATTTTAATTTAATAAATAGAAACTTTAAGTACTAATACAAGTACAAAAGAATTAAGCGCTTCTTGCTTTCTTTATAATTATATTCCAGAAAGCTTTAAAGAAATAACGAATATCTGTAAACAATGGGCTTTTATCATAAGCATCCAAATATTTTGTTTCCGACGCCATAATTTCTTCTAAAGTTTTAGGCATATCTGCATAAAAAGGAGGAACCAAACCAGGTTTATATTCAACTCTGCGTTGTTGCAATTCTTTTTTATATAAACCATAATAATGTTTACTTAAAGGTCTTACTCCAACTAATTTCATATCGCCTTGTAGCCAGTTAACGATCATTGGTAACTCATCTAACCAAAACTTACGCATAATCTTACCGATAGTTGATACCCTGAAATCATCTTTAAATTTACCACCTTCTTCAAGTTGATTTTTATCAAAAATATAAGCTTGCAGATATTCTGCATAAGGATGCATAGTGCGCATTTTGTAAACATTAAATATTTTACCATCCTTACCAACTCTTTTTAATTTAATAATAGGGCCATAAGTTGGATCTTGAGGGAATAATGGTTCTTTAATCTTTCGTACAACAAAGTATAAATAATTGTCAATAATCTCTTCGTTTACTATTTCGAAACCACAGGAATAAAGTCTTCCAAAGGTTTCCGCTTTAGTAATAACCCTATTATTTCCACCTGTTATTAAAAAATAAAGATTTTTAGTGAGAAAAAATTTAGGAGCAATTCTTTTAAATAGGAAATCAATTATATAATAAATGTAATTAAATGGTGGAAAGAACTTTTTTAAAATTCTTTGCTTACGCAGATTTTTTGTCTCTACAAAGCCCACAAAAATACCCTTATGTGCTAACTTAAGATTAACAGCTTCGAAAAATTTATTTATACGTTTTGTATCGTTTATCTTTTGCAGATTAATAATAGAATTATAATAATCTTCCGGCTGATTTAAAACATTAAAACGTGTTGTTGTTGATACAACAATTGTACCACTAGAATATAAATCTGAGTTCTTTTCTAAAAATTGATAAACTTCAGTTCCTGATTCTTCTATAATAATATTTTCTATCCTTTTCTTAGAAATTTCATCTAATATATGTGTTTTTTTTAAAGGTAGAATAACTTCAGGACCCTTATTTAATTCTTCCTGTAAATTAAAATTATCTGCTTCCATTGACCTTTTAAAAGCATACACTGCTCCAATAAGAAGTAATTCGAAAATATAGGTGGCTAAAACCAAGCCCTCTAATATCATTGGAGAATAATTAAATCGGGGGTTAAAATGTATAAATATATAGGCTACTCCTAAGGATATAAGGTCAGCAATAGTAATATTCTTAAAGCTTTTTCCGATAGATTGCCCTCTTACATCAATATATTTAGAACTTACTATGCCAACAACAGCATAAATTAAGCAAAAGAGTAGAAATGGTGGAGTGTATTTAGGAAGATAACGATGAACCGTGCCCGGCATATACCACATTACAAACATGTAAAAGATTGACATAATCATTATATCAATCACTATATAGTAGTAATTAGTCTTTCTGTGTTTTTGTATTTTCATGTCGTAAATTAGAGGTCAAAGATACTAAATATTTTTATGTTGGAATTAGGTTTTATAAATTAATTTATAATTAACATTGGTTGTATATAACAATCAATAACTAAAATTGTATTAAATAATTTGTTTTTATTGCGATTTTCTGCTTTTATCCTATTATTTAAAAAATAAAAGATGCGTTTTGATTTAATATTATTAATTTTGTAAAATATAAATCACATTCTTATTATCATATTAATATAATAAAACTGGTAAATAAAATGGAACTAAATACGATTACAAATCTTGAATACGATATACTTATCGTTGATGACTCTGATGATACTCTTGAATTATTATCAGCTTTGCTTACTATTGTCGGTTATAAAGTTAGTACCGCCAATAATGGGGTTAAGGCGTTGTTAAGTATTAAAGAAAAACAGTTTTCTTTAATACTATTAGATATTATGTTGCCTGATATAGATGGTTATGAAGTATGCAGGAAACTTAAAGCAGATGAATCTTCAAAAAACATACCTATTATATTTATTAGTGCTTTGAATGATGAACCTGCAAAGACAAAAGGATTTAGTCTAGGTGCAGCTGATTTTATAATAAAACCTTTTTATAAAGATGAAGTATTAGCAAGAGTTAAGACACAACTTGATTTAAGTTTGAAGAAAGAACAATTATTAAATGATATTAATATTCTTAAAACCATTGAAGAAAGTTTAAGATATTACCAATTTGCAATGGATAGGATGGCTGATGCTGTTTATTGGGTTAGAGCTGATGGTAAATTTGAGTATTTAAATGATGCTGCTTGTATTATGCTTGGCTACACTAAGGATGAATTCTTAAAGATGTCGATAAAAGATATTGTATCAACTGAACGAGCATTAACTTGGCCAAAGCATTGGGAGGAATTAAAAAAATCAGGGAATTTAATTATTGAAAGCTTCCACATATCAAAATCAAAAAAAATTATTCCGGTTGAGATTCGTGCCAACTATATGTTTTTTGGAGGGAAAGAATATAATTGTGGTTTTGTTAGAGATATTACTGAACGCAAAAGAGCTGAGGAGGAACTTAAGGAATCTTTATCTTTATTAACTGCCACTCTTGAATCCACTGCCGATGGTATTCTTGTTGTGGATAAAGATGGGCACATTGCCGATTATAATAATAAGTTTGTTGAATTGTTTCAGGTTCCTGAATCAATATTATTAACAAGAGATGATGCTAAGTTATTAGCTTTTGTGATGGACTTATTTGAAGATCCTGAAAGTTTTTTGAAAAAAGTAAAAGAATTATATTTAAATGATGAAGAAACTTCCTTTGATATTTTAGAGTTTAAAGATGGTCGGACTTTTGAGCGTTATTCTCAAGCTCAAAAATTAGATACTAAAAACATTGGCCGTGTATGGAGTTTTAGAGACATTACCAAGCGTTTACATGCTATTGAAGCTTTAAAAGAAAGCGACAAAAGTTATCTTGATTTATTCAATACTGTAACAGAAGCTATCTATATTTTAGATAAAGATGGTGTTTTTTTAGATGTTAATTCCGGTGCAGAAAAAATGTATGGTTATAATCGTAAAGAGATTATAGGTAAAACGCCAGAATTCCTATCTCCGGAAGGAATGAATGATCTAGGGTATATCAACAATCTTTTAGAAAAAACATTTAATACCGGCGAAACTCAACAATTCGAATTTTGGGGAAGGAGGAAAGATAATAGCCCTTTCCCTAAAGAAGTTGTTGCTAATAAAGGAACTTTTTTTGGACAAAATGTTATTATTTGCACTGCAAGAGATATTACTGAGCGAAAGCTTAATGAAAAGATATTAGTTGAAAGCGAATTAAAGTTTAAACTATTAAATCAAATTGCATCCGAAATGCTTACTTTGCAGACCTTAAACTGTATTTATAAGTATATTGCTGAAACTTTAAACACTCGATTTCCAAATACAATTATTCTTATTGTTTCGGTAGATGAACAAAATAATGATACTTGTCTTGAAAATATTGCAGGTATTAATAATAGTTTGTTAAATAAAGCACTGAGTATTTCGGGATTCAATCCTGTTGGAAAAAGATTTAGACTTCTTCCTAAACATGATAAATATTTTAAATCCGGTGATTTTATCGAATTTAATGGGGGCTTAGCTGAGTTTGCTGCTACAGAATTTCCTTCGATTGCTGCAAAAGCTATTGAAAAACTAATCGGCATACATAAGATATACACTATTGGTATTAATAAAGATGAAAAATTGCTGGCAGCAATTCATTTTATTACTTTCAATAAAACTGTGATTGATGACAGTAGCTTTATCGAAAGCTTAGTTAAGCAATGCGGAATTATTATTCAGAAAAAAATGGTGGAGCTTAAATTGAAAGAAAATGAAACCAGTTTGCGTGATCTTAATGCTACTAAAGATAAGTTTTTCTCAATTATAGCACATGATCTTAGGAGTCCATTTAATGCAATCATGGGTTTTAGCGATCTACTTGTCGAAAATGTGCAAGAAAAAGAATATGATAATATTGAAGAGTATTCGCAAATTATTCATACTTCTTCTCAAAGGGCTTTAAATTTGTTAACTAATTTGATGGAGTGGTCGTATTCCCAGACTGGTAAAATGGAATTTAATCCTGAATATTTTGAAGCCATCTCTCTAGTGAATGATATCTTAGATATGTCGAATGATTCGGCTCAGCAAAAATCCATTACTATCATCAAAGAGTTCCCACGAAGTGCTCCTGTTTTTGCCGACAAGTCGATGATTAGTACGATACTGAGGAATCTTATTTCTAATGCAATTAAATTTACTTTTACAGGAGGCACTGTTACTATTAATATAGAACAGAAAAAAACGGAAGTTTTAATAACAATATCTGATAATGGTGTTGGAATGAAACAAGATGTTATTAAAAAGCTCTTCCGTATTGACCAAACCTATTCAACAGCCGGCACAAACAAGGAGAAAGGCACGGGTTTAGGGCTTATTTTATGTAAAGAATTTATAAATAAACATAATGGTAAAATCTGGGTTGAAAGTGAACCCGGACATGGAAGTAAGTTTTATTTTACGATTCCTAAGAGCTGATTTTATACAATAGTATCTAAAATAAATATTCATTAACACCTTAATAAATTAAAGTGTTTTCATTAGATTAATATGTTTGAAAAAATACTAAATAGCAAACAAACACCCTTCTGGTTGATTGCCTTTGGTACTTTAATCGGCCTTACGCTTCCCAAGCTCATTCAAGACGGAATGTTTATGGATGCAATGCTTTACACAAGTGTGTCGCATAATTTAAGCCAAGGCATCGGCACATTTTGGTTCCCTCAATTTAGTGTTTTAGGCGTGTCGCAATTACCTGCCTTTCACGAACAGCCTCCTTTAGTGTTTGGAATTCAAGCTTTGTTCTTCAAATTATTTGGCGACAGCATGTATGTGGAGCGTCTCTACACTTTCGTCACAATGTGCATTACTGCAATACTTATCAACAAACTTTGGAAAGATATTTTTAAAAATAATATCCGACTAACGAAAATTGGGTGGCTTCCTATAATCTTATGGATAACGATACCGATTTGTTATTGGTCGTTTGAAAATAATATGCTCGAAAACACGATGGGGATTTTTGTGTTAAGCGCCGCAATTTTGATTTATCAATCATTACAATCCGAAAAGATCCGGATAATAAAACTAATAATTGCCGGAATTTTTATATTTATGGCAACATTAAGCAAAGGTTTTCCGGGGTTTTTCCCTATCATAATACCTCTTTTATATTGGATAATCTTTAAAAAACATAGCTTTACAAAAGCATTGCTGCAAAGCATCATAATAATTAGCATTCCACTTATAGCTTACTTTATTTTGTTTAGGATACCCGAAAGTAGCGAAAGTTTATCGGCATATATCTTTAAAAGAGTATTGCAAAGAATAAATAACGACCACTTTGTAGGCAACAGATTCTACATTTTGTTGCGATTATTTGCCGAATTAATTCCGCAAATGCTTTTTGTTGGCATCATCTTTTCTATTGTTAAAATTAAAAAGATGAAGACAAAAATGAATAAAAACATTAAAACCTGGGTATTCTTTTTACTGATAGGTTTGTCGGCTTCGGCACCTTTGATGCTAACTTTGGTGCAAAAAGGATTTTATTTTGTGCCTGCCTTACCCTTTTTCGCCCTTGGTTTAGCTGTTCTGATTTCACCTGTTATCGCAAATCTTATAGATTTAATTAATATAAATGGTATTAAGTTTAAGATTTTTCTTTCGACAACTGCCATATTGTTAGCAGTTGTTATTAGTTTTTCGATAATGCAAAAAGGAAAGTACGGCCGACACAAGGAGCTGTTGCACGACGTGTATCTAATTGGCAAAGTGGTACCCGGACATACTTCTGTTTCGGTGCCGCGTGATATTTGGAACAACTGGGACATGCAATGTTATCTTATTAGATATTTTAATATTAGTTTGATTCCTGATTACAAAAATAACTATTGCATCATCGACAATACTATCAAAGAAGATACTTTGGTTAATTACACTAAGGTTGACATACCTACCATACAATATGATCTTTATAAACGAAAAGACACTACTTACGTTAAATAGATTTTTATCATACCCAAACAAAAAATCATACCAAAAACAATAAAACCTCTCTACCCATATTTTGTGAAAGCTTTATTTTTATGATTTTGATGTACTCAAACTTTCGGTTTATTGGTTTTTCAACATATGATTCAACTCAAACTTTCGGTTTATTCGATTTTCATCTTTTGGACGTACTCCAACTTGGAGTGGCTTCAGATTACAAAATTCTTTCGTACTCCAACTTGGAGTGGTCGAAAAGTAAATAAATTACTTCCATTTTAATTTAGAATTGGAATAAAGTAAACGATTCTTTCATACTCAAACTTTGGATTGGCTAAAAAATGTAAAAACCTTGCCACTCCAATTTAGGATTGCACTTATTCCCTCTCTTTGGGTCTATTTTAAATAAAAGTTAGTCAAATTTTATTTTATAGATGCTTCATAGAATACACCTTGTAAAACATTTGTTTTTTTATTGATAATTGTAAAAGAGTTTTTACTTTTTAATTGTAAACTCGAAGTTAGAGCCTTTGCCTACTTCCGATTTTAAGGTAATAGTTCCACCCAAACCTTCGACTAGAGATTTAACGGTAGCCAGTCCTATGCCGTTTCCTTTTTCGCCATATCTGTCAGCATTCGATAACACCTCAAATATCTTAAAAGCTTTTTCAATATCTTCTTCCTTTATCCCTTGACCGTTATCAATTACATTTACCTTTACAAATTCGTTGATATTTTCGATGGCAACTGTTAACAGAATTTCTTCTTTATCATTATATTTTACTGCATTAGTAAGCAAATTGATAAATATTTGCTTAATTGCTATTTTATTTGTGTAAACTAAGGAGTCATCTTCATTAGTAAAGTTGATCTTAACTTCATTTTTAGGATCAACTAAAGGTATTAATTCTTCGACTATTGATTTTATATTAATATCCTCTTTGTTTTCGGATAATAGCCTGGCATTTTTGCTGTATTGTAAGATGCCGTCAATAAGTTCAACAAGTTTAGCAGATGAATTACTTATGAGTTTTAAAAAATCTAAACCTTCAGCATCTAATTGCTCACCATAACTCATTTCGAAAAACTCCGACATCATAATAATGCTGTTAAGCGGAGATTTAATATCATGAGCAGCTATACGGGCAAATTGCTCCAAACCTTTGTTTTGAGTTTCTATCTCAAATATTTTAGTTTGCAATTCTATTGATTTCTTTCTTAATTCAAAAAGATTCATCAACTGGTTGGTCAAAGCCTGCAAAGCCTTTAATTGAGAGTCATCCAATTTGTTTGGCTTATTATCAATAACACAAAGAGTACCCAATGGATACCCATCCGAACTAATCAAAGGAACACCTGCATAAAAAATCACATATGGGTCATCAGTAACTAATGGATTGTCGTGGAAACGTTCATCTTTACGTGAATCATTAATGATAAATATATTATTTTTGTCATTAATAGCGTGGGCGCAAAAAGCTATTTCCTTGGGAGTTTCGGTGGCATCAAGCCCGTGATGAGACTTAAACCATTGCCTTTTATCATCAATAAGACTAATCAATGAGATAGGAGTTCCACATATCTGCGATGCTAAATAAGTGATATCATCATATTCCTTTTCGGGAAGCGTATCCAAAATAGAATATTCTTTTAAGGCTTGCAACCTCTTCTCCTCATCAATCGGAATTTGTGGCTTTATCATTGTTTCTTTAAATTAAATAAATTTCTAATAATAAGATAACAACTAATCTCTATCTTTTGTTTATGAATAGAATAGTTTATAATCATTCTGCAAATATACTTATTTTTAATAACATTCTATTTATAATTCATATATTAAAAAAAAGAGAACCCCTAAGGATTCTCTTTTTATATAATTATTATGATAATGTATTAGATTTTATTTTCGCGCTTCTATTATAATTTCTAACATCTTAATAGCAGCTTCAGAAATAACGGTACCAGGCCCAAAGATAGCCAAAGCACCGGCTTTGTATAAGAAATCATAATCCTGTGCAGGGATAACACCGCCAACAATAACCATGATATCTTCTCTGCCTAGTTTCTTAAGTTCTTCGATAATCTGAGGAACTAAAGTCTTATGACCGGCAGCCAATGACGATACTCCAACAAAATGTACATCATTTTCTACAGCTTGTTTGGCAGCTTCGGCAGGAGTCTGGAACAATGGTCCGATATCAACATCAAAACCTATATCAGCATAACCTGTTGACACAACTTTGGCACCACGATCATGACCGTCCTGACCCATTTTAACAATCATAATACGTGGACGACGACCTTCCATCGCAGCAAACTTATCAGCAAGTTCGCAAGCTTTGTGGAAGCTATCATTATCTTTTGATTCGGAGGAATACACTCCTGAAATTGATC
>TBL_comb47_HYPODRAFT_10006515_pt1 | contig 12596 bp, 9 predicted proteins | sample TroBogypolimnion_40_FD_10682 | JGI IMG/M metagenome (IMG submission 10682)
CGCCGCTACAATGCGCCGCTACAGTGCGCCGCTACAATGCGCTGCTCACAGCCCGCCGCCACAGTCCTTGATCGGCAGTCCCCCATCCACTTCCAGCGCCGCCGCCAGAACCCGTTCGTATTGTTTGCGCGGCAGTTCAAAACCGCCGAACTGGCGCAGGTGGGCGGTCATCCACTGCGTGTCTAACAACACAACCCCGGCCAGCCGCAGGCGCTCCACCAATTCGACCAAGGCGATTTTGGAGGCGTCGGTTTTGCGGGAAAACATGCTTTCGCCGAAAAACGCGCCGCGCAGCGCCACGCCATAAAGCCCACCCTGCAAGCCGTCCTCATCCCAACATTCCACCGAGTGGGCGAAGCCGAGCCGGTGCAGCCAGCCGTAGCTCTCCACGATCACGTCGTTGATCCAGGTTTCCTGCCGTTGCGCACAGGCCAGCATGACGTCGCGGAAGGCCGTGTTCCAGCGCAACTCGAAGGGCCGACGCCGCAGCGCCCGCTGCAAGCCGTGGGGAATGTGAAACCGCTCATCGAGCGGAATCAACCCGCGCGTCTCAGGCCGGTACCAGGAAATCTCGCCCGCGTCGGCCATCGGGAAAACCCCCTGGGCATACGCGTTGAGCAAGACTTGGGGCGGGATGATATCGTCCATCGGCAGCGAATCTGCCACATCCATCCGATTTGCCAAGGCTGGAGCTGCCAATTTGCAGTGGACCAAGTCCGGGGCCAGCCCCATGCTGTGGGCATGCCGACGCGCAAAGGATTGATTCGCTTGGCCGCAGCCATCAGCAGCGGTTTGCTGGTGGCCGGCTTGTTCCCGCCGTTTCATGCCGCGGGCCTGGCGTGGGTGGCCCTGCTGCCGCTGCTGCCGGCGCTGTGGTCGTTAGAGGGAAAACGCGCCGGCTGGAAAGGCTTCGGCGTGGGCTGGCTGGCCGGCACTGTGAGCAGTGGCGTGCAATTTTCCTGGCTGGGCGAGGTTTCGTGGATGGCACCAGTGTTGTTGCCGCTCTATCTCGGGTGCTTCTGGGGCCTCTTCGGCGCCTTTGCCGCCACCCTCGGCAACCCCTGGCACAAACACCGCGGCGCCGCGCCGCTCGGCCCCCATCACTCGCGGCGCAATCGCCTGCTCGCCGCGACCCTGCCAACCGAGCCCGGCTCGCCGCGCCTGAGCCTGCGCACCGCCTTCTGTCACGGTGCGCTGTGGGCGGGATTGGAGTGGCTGCGCAGTTGGCTGTTTGGCGGGTTTGGCTGGAACCCGCTGGGCGTGGCATTTCATGACACCCTGGTGATGGCCCAGGCGGCCGATTTGTTAGGCACGCTCGGCCTTTCGCTGCTGCTGGTGTTTTGCCAAGCCGTGGCGGTGCAGGCCGCCAGACGCTTTCTAACAAAACAGGCGGGTGCAAAACGCCGCCCGCTGTGGGATGTGGCCACCGCCGCCCTGCTCGTGGCGCTGGTGTTAGGCTACGGGATGGCGCGCCTCGGCAGCGAGGGCCACCGCAAGTCCGTTAGACTCAGGGCCCTGCTGGTGCAACTCGACGTCCCGCAGGATGCCACCCAGATGGAGTGGGACAACCTGACGATCCACCAAGCCTACGAGGACGACACCCTAACAGCGCTGGATGCCATCAAGCAGGCCGATGCCCGCGTTGACAATCCGGCGGCCCGGCACTGGCCCGACTGGGTGGTGTGGCCGGAAAGCGCCTTGCGCGGGCGCCTTCTGCGCACCGCCGACGGCGGCTGGGGCACCTGGCAGGAGAACCTCAACACCATCGCCGAAGTCCGCACGGCCGGACCCTTCACGCTGATTTATGGGGTCAACGAATTGGAGGCTGAGGCCAAGGGCAACCAATTGATCGCCAAACCCGGCGGCCACATGTACAACTCGCTGGCGGTGATGTCTCCCACCGACGAGTTGCAGACATTCCGCAAGCACCACCTCGTCATCTTCGGCGAGACCATCCCGTTTGTCGAGTCGCTGCCGTTTCTCAAGAAAATCTACGAGCAACAATCCGGCACCGAATACAACGGCTCGTTCACTCCCGGCGACTCATTTGAACCGCTGTCCCTAACTGCCGACGAGCACTCCATCGGCGTGATCCCCAGCGTGTGTTTTGAAGATACCGTCCCGCGCCTCCTGCGCCTGTTCGCCCGGCCCGGCCCACAGGTCATCGTCAATGTCACCAATGACGGCTGGTTCAGGCACTCGGCGGCCGCGGCCCAACATTTCGCCAACGCCCGCTTCCGCGCCATCGAGTTGCGCCGGCCCATGCTGCGCTGCGCCAACACCGGCGTCAGCGCCGCCATCAACACCTGCGGCTCAACCGCCCACCCCGACACCGGCGCTCCCCAGGTCATTACCGATGCCCAGGGCAGCCACTTCACCCGCGGCTCCCTTCTAACCGAACTGGACGTCCCGCTCGAACCCTCCGCCACCCTCTATGCGCTCCTCGGCGACGGCGGCATCCTCCTGCTTTCCCTGCTCGCCCTGGCCATGGCCCTGCTCACCCGGCCCCGCCCGTCACATCTAACGGAGCACCAGCTTCAGCCGGCGAGTTGACGGGCAGTCCATCGCGTTGCGGGGGCACACGGGCAGGCCGCCCAATTCAGTTCGTTAGCTCATTGTTTTGCAATTGATGGCTCCGGGCAAGATGCCCGGACCACGGTGGCGCGGACATCCTGCCCGCCGCCATTCTTCCTCTGCTTTCCCGCGGCGACTATACGAACAGTATCGGGCGGGCCGCCCGTGCCCCTCTGCTTGGGAGGCGCTCTGGCGGCGAGACGTCGCCACCACGGCCTGCGGAACGACACATACCAAGTGTCGTGTGAAAAAGCCAGGCGCGGATGGCCGAGGCGAAAAAAGTATTTCAGGCTCGCAGCTACGCAGCAGAGGCTCTGGCGGCGAGACGCCGCCACCACGGCCTGCCGCGAGACGCGGCAGCCACGGCCATCACCTGGCCAGGGAACCCGTTGATTTTCCCCCGCAGCGGTTATTTTTCCCAAAAACCACGCTTGCCGGGCCCGGCGCGCTTCGACATATTGGCCGCCGACTGGCACCGGGGGTCTCACGCACACCACCTCCGACCCGCGTCACGACCCATGAGCGACACCCCTTCGGCAACCTTAGAAATCAAGCAGCCCAAAGACCTGGCGGCCGCCAAGGGCATGGTCAACGTGCAGATCAACGGCCGCTGGCATCTTTTTCCCAAGGGCACGCGGATGATTGAAGCCTGCCGTCAGGTGGGCGTGGCCGTCCCGCACTACTGCTATCACCCGAAATTGACACCGTCTGGCAACTGTCGCATGTGCCTGGTGCAAATCGGCATGCCGCCGCGCCCCGCGCCGGGCCAGGAGCCGCAACGCGACGCCGAGGGCTACGAACCGATCACGTGGAATCCGCGCGCGGTCATTGCCTGCGCCAACACGGTGAGCGAAAACATGGGCATCTGCACCACCAGCAAGCTCGTGGAAAGCTGCCAGGCGGGCGTGATGGAGTTTCTGCTGATCAATCACCCGCTGGATTGCCCGATTTGTGACCAGGCCGGCGAATGCCGCCTCCAGGAAAACTCCGTCGGCCACGGCCGCGGCGTGTCGCGCTTCGTGGACATGAAGGTCAAGAAACCCAAAAATGTCGCCATCGGCCCGCGCATCCGCCTTGATGACGAACGCTGCATCCTGTGCAGCCGCTGCATCCGCTTCATGGACGAGGTGGCCGGCGAGCCGGTGCTCGGCTTCACCCAACGCGGCACCCACACCACCCTCACCGTCCATCCGGGCCGCCTGCTGGATTCCAACTACTCGCTTAACACCGTTGACATCTGCCCGGTCGGCGCGCTCACCGCCAACGATTTCCGCTTCCAAATGCGCGTGTGGTTCCTCAAGGAAACCCCGACCATCGACGTCAACTGCGGCACCGGCACCAACATCACCGTGTGGACCCGCGAAAACACCATCCACCGCATCACCCCGCGCCGCAATAACGAGGTCAACTCCGACTGGATGCCCGATTCCCACCGCCTCAATTTCCACTACATCGACAGCGCCGCCCGTCTAACGGAACCGCTGGCCCGCGCCGGCAACCGCCACCGCCAGGCCACCTGGGCCGAGGCCCTGCACATCCTCGTGCCGCAACTCAAGACCCTCGCGCCGGAGTCCATCGCCATCATCGCCTCCGCTCGCATGACCAACGAGGAACTCTATCTTGCGCGCGTCCTCGCACAAAAACTCGCCACGCCACACCTCGCGCTGGTGCCCCGCATGGGCGAACCCGACGCGCTGCTCATCGCCGCGGACCGCAACCCGAACACCACCGGCGCCAAGCTGGTCCTTGCCACCGAGGATCCTTTCGCCGCGCTCGACGCCATTCGCAGCGGCGTGCGCGCCGGCTCGATCAAGGCACTCGTCGTTCTTGGCGAAGACCTCATCAGCGACGCCGGATTCACTGCCACCGACCTCTCCAGACTCGCGTTTCTGCTCCACACCCACGTTCTCGCCAACCCCACCGCCGACGCCGCCCATCTGGTCCTTCCCGCCGCGGCCTTCAGCGAAAAACGCGGCTCGATGGTCAACCTGTCCGGTCGCCTGCAGTGCCTCAACCGCGCCACCACGCCTCCCGGCCAAGCCCGCGACGATTGGCAGATCCTGCGCGACCTCATCCACGTCCTCACCGACGAAGAAACCGGCTTCCATCAAATCGAGGACGTCTTCACCCAACTCGCCGCCGCAGTCCCGGCTTTCAATGGCCTGAGCCTGGCAAAAATCGGCCCCTCCGGCATCCCCATCCTCGACACCGGCTACAAAATCCCGCTCCTCGAATCCGAACGCGCCCGCATCGCCGCGGGCATGGTGAATGGTTAGAGGCTATTGGTTAACGGTTATCAGTTATGTTAGACATCCTCATCATCCTCATCAAGATCGTCGTCCTCACCTTCTGCGTGGTGTTGCCGTTGGTGCCGGTCTCGGTCTTTTTCGAGCGGCGCTTCTGTGCCGTGATTCAGGACCGGGTCGGGCCTAACCGGGTTGGCATTCCTCTAACGCTTTTCGGCTTCAAGAAGGATTGCAGTGTCTTTGGCTTGGGCGGACTGATCCAACCGATTGCCGATGGCATCAAGCTCTTTCTCAAGGAGGACTTTACGCCCAAGCATGTGCGCAAGGTGTTCTACTGGCTGGCCCCGGCGCTCACCGTGGCCCCGGCGCTCATCACCGCCTGCGTTATTCCCTTCGGCACTCCGGTCAGCTTGTTCGGACATACCGAAAAGCTGGTCATCGCCGACATCGACATCGGCCCGCTGTTCATCTTTTCGGTGGCTTCCCTAACCGTCTATGGCATCGCCATCGCCGGCTGGTCGTCCAACTCGAAATTCCCGTTCCTCGGCGGCATCCGCTCCACCGCCCAGATGATCTCCTACGAAATCGCCCTCGGTCTCTCGATCATCCCGGTGCTGTTGTACTTCGGCGAACTGAACCTCAGCGCCATCGTCCAACAACAAGCCGAGCACGGCTGGCTGTTGCTGCCATTGTGGGGCCATGACGCGACCCACACTCTAACTTCCAAGCTGCTGTTCTGGTTCCCCGCCGCGGTTTCCTTCCTGATTTTCACCGTCTCGGTGTTTGCTGAAACCAACCGCATGCCCTTTGATTTCCCGGAGTGCGAGACCGAACTTGTCGGCGGCTATCACACCGAGTATTCCTCGATGAAATTCGCCATGTTCTTCATGGGTGAGTATGCCGCGATGGTCATCGGTTCCGCGCTCATCGTCACCGTCTTCCTTGGCGGCTGGTCGCTGGGCTTCGGCACCGACCCCTGGATCTCCAAGCTGAGTGTCGGCGGCTTTGGCTTCGGCGGTTTCATTCATCTCGGCGTCTTCCTCGCCAAGGTCGTCGCCTTCATCCTCTTCTTCATTCTGGTGCGCTGGACCATCCCGCGCTTCCGCTATGACCAACTCATGAAACTCGGCTGGGTGATCTTTTTCGAGGCCGCGCTCGTCAATGTCTTCCTCGCCGCCCTCATCGTCGCCGCCCCGCACCTCGCCGCCGCCATCACCGCCATCGGCGCGGTGCTGCTCGTCATCGTCACCGCGGCCATCGTCTGGGTTGCCAGAGTGTCCGAAGCCAAGCCCAAGATCCTCCGCGCCTGACAACCGACAACCGACAACCGAACTCCCCCATGGCAGTCGTAAAACTCCAACGCCCCAAACTCAGCCCCGGTGAGGCCATTTACCTCACCGCGCTCATCAAGGGCTTCTTCCTGACCATGACCCACGCGGTCAAGTCGCTTCTGGGCAAATCCATGGGCGCCAAGGACCTCGCCTCCTCCGGTCTGGGCGTGACCATGCAATACCCCGAGCAAAAGTGGGACGAGCATCTGCCCGAATACTACCGCGGTGCCCCCGCCCTGGTCACCGATGAGCAAGGCCGCGAACGCTGCGTCTCCTGCCAGCTCTGCGAGTTCATCTGCCCGCCCAAGGCCATCCGCATCGTCCCTAGCGAAATCCCCGCCGACGACCCCTGGGCCAAGGTCGAGAAACGCCCCGCCGAATTCGACATCGACATGATCCGCTGCATCTACTGCGGCATGTGCGAGGAAGTCTGCCCCGAGCAAGCCATCTTCATGCGCAAGGACTATGCCATCACCGGGCTGAGCCGCGAGGAAATGGTCCACCACAAGGACAAACTCTACCAAATCGGCGGCGTCCGCGTCGGCCTCGTCAACAAATGGAATGAACTGAAATAGTTATTGGTTAATGGTTATTGGTTAATAGGTACAATCCATCTCTCGCTCCCCCACCCGCTTCCAGAACACCGACAATCTCCCAGCGACTCCCCGCCTCTTTCCCAATAATCAATAACCAATAACCGATAAACCTCTCCATTTCAGCGTTTCAGCATTTCAGCTTTTCAGCTTTTCCCCCAACCAAATGCCATCCTACCTCTTCTGGCTCTTTTCCACCGTCATGCTCGCCGGCGGCGCGGCGGTCATCGCGTTTCGCAACCCGGTGGCCAGCGCGTTGTCCGTGGTCGCTTGTTTTGTCGGACTCGCCGGACTCTTCGTCGGCCTCAGCGCCTTCTTTGTCGGAGTCATTCAAATTCTCGTCTATACCGGTGCGGTGATGGTGTTGTTCATCTTCATCATCATGCTGCTGGATCTCAAGGGCGAGGTCAAGCGCGCCACGACTATTGCCCCGATCCTCGGCGGCGTCGGCCTGGTCATCGCCTTTGTCGTCCAGCTCACCTGTGTGCTTTCGCGCAGCCCCGACCTCCCCGCCCCAGCCCTCGACAAGACCACGCTGGCGGAAGCCTCCGGCTCCCTCGTGCATTCCGGCACGATTGCCGCCAGCGGCAAAATCGCCACCGCGCTCAACGCCGGCAGTCTGCCCGACGTCCATCTCATCGGCCGCGCCCTGTTCACCGACTACAATCTGCCCCTGCAAATCCTCGGCGTCATCCTCCTCGTCGCCACCGTCGGTGCGGTCACTCTCTCGAAAAAGACCGACCCCTCCGACCGATCCGACCGATCCGACCGATAACTCATAACCGATAACTCTTTCTCTCCATGGCCACTCTCAACAACTACCTTCTCGTCTCCGGCCTGCTGTTTGCCATCGGGCTGGCTGGCGTGGTGCTGCGCCGCAACATCATTGTTGTGTTCATGTGCCTGGAGCTGATGCTTAGCGCCGCCAACCTCACCTTGGTGGCGTTCTCGCGCTTCCATCCCAGCCACGGCCTGCCCGACTACAACGGGCAGATCCTGGTGTTTTTCGTCATCACCGTCGCCGCCGCCGAGGTCGCCGTCGGCCTGGCCATCATCGTCGCGCTCTTCCGCACCCGCCAAACCATCCACACCGACGATCTAACATCAATGAAGGGCTAGATCCGTAAAATCCGTGCAATCCGTGGTTTCTCTCACCATCACCAAGTAATGTCCCGATGAATCTAGCCTGGCTCCTCTTATTTCTTCCGTTCGCCGTCACGGTGGCCAACCAGATTGTCCTGAAACGGACCGGGCTGGCACCCCTCGTGTCGGTGGCCTCCGCGCTGGCCACCTTCATTCTCGCGGTGATGCTGCTGGGCACCGAAGGCACAGCCGCATTTCCGTGGGCGAGCATCGGCGACTTCCATCTCGACATCGGCATCAAGCTCGACTCGCTTTCCACCGGCATGATGATTGTGGTCACCGGCGTGGGTCTGGCGGTGCACGTGTTCTCGCTGGCTTACATGAAAGACGACGAGGGCAAGGCGCGCTATTTCACCGGGCTGTCGCTGTTCATGTTTTCGATGACGGGAATCGTGCTGGCGGACAATTTCATCATGACCTTCATCTTCTGGGAACTGGTCGGATTCAGTTCCTATCTGCTCATCGGCCACTGGTATCAGAAGGAAAGCGCCGCCGATGCCGCCAAGAAAGCGTTCATCACCAACCGCATCGGCGACTTCGGCTTCATGATCGGCATCCTCATGCTGTGGGGCATCACCGGCCATCTCACATTCGACAAAATGCAACCCGGCCTCGAGGCGTTCCGCGCCGCCAATCCCACCATCTGGGTCGGCGTGCTGTCCGCCACGGTGCTGTGCATCTTCTGCGGCGCGGTGGGCAAATCCGCCCAGGTGCCGCTGCACGTGTGGCTGCCGGATGCCATGGAAGGCCCGACCCCGGTCTCGGCACTCATTCATGCCGCAACGATGGTGGCGGCCGGTGTCTATATGCTTTTCCGCGTGCAAACCACCCTCGGCTTCGAGGTGTTCCATCAACTCCCGGCAAGTGATGTGATTGCCTGGACCGGCGGCATCACCGCGCTGTTAGCCGCGCTGATGGCCACCCAGCAGGACGACATCAAGCGGGTGCTCGCGTACTCGACGCTGTCGCAACTCGGCTACATGGTCATGGCGGTGGGTTTTGTGGCCGGGGATGCGGGAATGTTCCACCTCTTCACGCATGCCTGGTTCAAGGCCTTGCTGTTCCTTGGTTCGGGTGCGGTCATCTTCGCCTGCCACCACGAACAAGATATATGGAAAATGGGCGGTCTGATGAAGAGGATGCCGCTCACCACCCTGACATTTGCGGCAGGTTGCGCGGCGCTCATCGCCGTGCCCGGCACCTCGGGGTTTTTCTCCAAGGAATTGATTCTGGATGCCGCCCACAAGGCCGGCTCGCCCTTGTTCTGGGTCGGAGCCTTTGTCGCCGTGCTCACGCCGTTTTACATGACCCGCCTGTTCGTCGTCGCGTTTCTCGGCAAACACCGCACGGAAAACGCCGAACACGCCCATGAGGTCGGCCTGCTGATGTTGGTTCCGCTCGGCTTGTTAGCTTTTCTCGCGCTGTTCTCCGGTTACTCGTTCCTCAACAAGTTCTCCCCCGCCCTGCCCGATGAGGCCGGCGAATTCCACTTCAATATCGTCGCCGCAGTGTCGCTTTTTGCGCTGGTCATCGGCGTGGCGGCCGGCTGGGTTTTATACGCGGGCAAGGAAAAGGATCCGCTGTGCATCCCGATTCTGCGCGAGCGCTTCAAGTTCGACTGGTTCTACGACACCATCCTCATCCGCTACTTCCAGAATGTCCTGGCCTCCATCGTTCATTTCTTTGACGAGTTTCTCATCAACGGCCTGTTGGTCGGCGGCCTCAGCCGCAGCGCCGAGGGCTTCGGCAATCTTTTCCGCCGCATCCAATCCGGCAGCTTGCAGGAATATGCCTTTGTCTTCGGCCTCGGCGTCATCCTCGTGATCTATTTCACCGTCTTTCTTTAACCCCCATGCTCGCACTCCTCGTCCTGCTCCCCATCGCCGCCTTCGTTGCGATCCTGTTCGGCGCGCCGGCCCGGCTCACCGCCATCGCTGCCGCGGCGCTCAATCTAGCCCTCGCGCTATTTGCCGCCTGCACCTGGCACTGTACCTGTTGGAAATTCTCGGAGCCGGTGCTGGCCAATCCCGCCATTCACCTGGCCTTCGGCTTTCCCGATGGCATGAGCGTGGTGATGGTATTGCTAACCGCCATCGTCACCCTCGCCGCGGTCCTCTCCGGCAAGGCGCCGGAAGGCCGCGAAAAACTTTACTTCGGCTCGTCGCTGCTGCTGTCCGGCGGCGCGCTCGGTGCCTTTGCCGCCACCGACCTGTTCTTCTTCTATGCCTTCCACGAACTCGCGCTGATTCCCACTTTCCTCATGATTGGCATTCTTGGCCGCGGAGAGCGCCGCGCCGCCGCCTGGAAAATCACCATCTATCTGGGCCTCGGCTCGATCGTCCTGCTGGCCGGTCTGGTCTGGCTCGCCGGCCTAACCGGCACCTTCGACATGGGCAAGATGGCAGATGCAGGCCGCATTGATCCCGCCGCGCAGAAAGGCATTGCCGGCCTGCTCATCGTTGGCTTCGGCACCCTGGTCTCGCTGTTTCCGTTCCACTCATGGGCCGCGCCGGCATACGCCAGCGCACCGGCTCCCATCGCCATGTTGCATGCGGGCGTGTTGAAGAAATTCGGACTTTACGGCCTGCTGCGCCTCGCCGTCCCGCTGGTGCCCGACGGCCTNCACGCCTGGCTCACTCCGCTGCTCCTCATGTTGTTAGGCAACATCCTCTGGGTCGGCTACGTCACGGTGTCGCAGAGGCGCCTGGATTTGTTGTTAGGAAATTCCTCGGTGATGCACATGGGCTATATCTTCCTTGCCATCGCGGCGCTCATCGCTTTTCCGGAAAACCCGCTGGCCAAATCCGCCGCGATCGTCCTGATGTTTGCCCACGGGATTTCCATCGCCCTGCTGTTTGGATTGGCCGATCGCATCGAGCGCAGCACCGGCTCCATCGATCTGGCGGATCTGGGCGGCCTGGCCAAGTCCGCGCCGGCCCTGGCCTTCATGTTCGGGATTGCCGCGATGGCGTCCATCGGCTTGCCCGGCCTCGCCAATTTTGCCGGCGAAGTGCTGGTGTTTCTCGCCGCGTTCAAATCCTACAACGGCATCGGCGGTCTGGCACCCGTGCAAATCGCCTGCATCCTCGCCATCTGGGGCGTGGTCATCTCCGCGGTTTATATGTTGCGCGCCTACCGCAACATCTTCCAGGGCCCGAGCGTCAACCTCACCGCGAGCGCCCCGGACATTTCCCTAACAGACCGCATCCCGGCCCTGCTGCTGATCGTCACGCTCTTCGCCGTCGGCCTCTATCCGAACCTGCTGCTCAACATCCTCAATCCGTGATTTCAAATTTGAAATTTCAAATCTCAAATTCCAGAGTACATGCCCGCCTATTATCTTGAAGCCCTGACCGTCGCCCTTGGCATTGCCCTGCTGATGGCCGAAGCGTTTGTCACGTCCAAATCCAAGGGCTGGGTGGGCGTTGCCGCCGCCATCGGTCTTGGCGTCATCCTTGGCTTGACCTGCCTGGCCATCGGACCTGATGCCAAACCCGCTGCCGGCTGGGCGAAGTGGCCGCTGTGGAATTTCTACACCTTCGACAGCCTGGCGCGATTCTATAAGATCTTCGCGCTGCTGTGCACGATGCTGGTGGTGCTGATGGGGGTGGACTACCGGAAAATCCTCGCGCGTTTTGCCGATCAAGCGGGTTCGGAAGCCGGCACCGGAGAATACCATGCGCTACCGGTCTTTGCCTGCGCCGGGATGATGTGGTTGGCCTCCGCCCGCGATCTGGCAGGAGCCTTTGTCGCCCTCGAATTGGTCACCATCACGTTTTACATCATGGTCTCCTTCATGCGCCGCAATGTCGGCTCACTCGAAGCCGGCGTGAAGTATCTCATTCTCGGCGCGCTCAGCACCGGGTTTCTGGTTTATGGCATCGCGTGGATTTACGGCTCCATGGGCACGATGAACTTGGTGGAAATCGGCGAGCGTCTGCGGGAATCCGATATGTTCACCTCGGTCCCGGTCATCGGTCGCCTGTTCGCCATTCCTCAGACTCCGCTGCTCTTTGGCGTTGCGCTGGTGATGGTCGGGCTCGGTTTCAAAATCGGCGCCGTGCCGATGCAAGTGTGGATTCCCGATGTCTATCAGGGTGCGCCGACCCCAACCACCGCGTTTCTTTCGGTGGGCTCGAAGGCCGCGGGCTTCATCCTCATGCTGCGTTTTCTCGAGCCGTTTCTGGCTGGCCCGTACACGCGGGTGCCGGTCATTGCGCTGCTGTTCATCCTCGCCTGCGCCACGCTGCTGTTCGGCAACCTTGCCGCCATTGCTCAAACCAATTTCAAACGGCTGTTGGCCTATTCCTCAATTGCCCACGCCGGCTTCCTGTTGCTAGCCCTTGCCGCATGGCAACCCTTCGACGCCGAACTCAGTTCCGCCAAGGTGGTCTCGTTCTATCTGGGCACCTATCTGCTCATGACCTTGGGAGTGTTCTTCGTGCTGGCGCAGGTGCGCATCCAGCGCGATGGCGAGAACATCACTGATTTCAACGGCCTGGGCAAAACCAATCCGCGGCTGGCCCTTGCTCTAACCGTGTTGCTGGCGGCCCTCGCCGGGGTGCCGCTGACCGCCGGGTTCATCGGCAAATTCTTCGTCTTCTATCTGGCGGTGGAAGCGCATCTGTGGTGGGCGGTGGGCATCGCCACGATTGCGGCGGGTGCCGGGTTCTATTACTATTTCAAAGTCATCCGGGCGATGTGGTGGA
>TBL_comb47_HYPODRAFT_10006516_pt1 | contig 12595 bp, 6 predicted proteins | sample TroBogypolimnion_40_FD_10682 | JGI IMG/M metagenome (IMG submission 10682)
GTGAAATTATTAATTTAGAATTCTATGATGTAACAGCAATGAATATTATTGATAATAATTATAATATAAGACAAACACAAAGAGCTATTAACACTTCAAAAAGATTATTAAATCATTTAAATTTAACTGCTCCTAATTCTCATTTTTCAGGTAAATTAGTTTCAGCTTCACTTAATGGTTTATTTTATTTAGATAAGGATGAAGATACAAGTATTTTAATATATAACCCTGAAATTAAAACTTTAGAAGATAAGAATATGATAAAATATTTTTTTAAAATACAAACTTTATTAATGTATATTTATAATGCTTTCAATTTAGGAGAATTTGAAGAATTAGAAGATTTATCATTATTAGGAAAAATTGTTTTTTTAAATGAAGACCAAGTTCTAAATAATTCTTTTAATTATTTAGAAATTACCGACGAAGAAAATTTTGATAATTTCTGTTTAATTGAAAATAGTGATGATGATTTTATATGTTCTTATTCAAGATGTAATTCAGCGTCAAATGCTATTTTTATTCCAACTGAAGAATTCCATTATAAAGTAAGTGGAATTATGTCAAGTTTAGAAATTAACATTAATTATTTTGGTAAAGGTAAAAAGAATTTAGTATCACATGATAGATTTTTCAATGAATTAAATATTGAACCTTTAAATTATAATTATGTTAATAAGGATAAAAAAATAAAATCTAAAAGATATAAATTTTATAACATTATTAATGGACTAAAATCAGACACCATTGTTAATTCTAATAAATTAAATTCTTTTTTTAATGAATTAATAACCAATAAAAATGAAAATATTATTACATATTTAAAATTGAATACATATGGATTATATGATATTAATCATCATTATTTTAAAGGTAAAATTGTTTTTGTAGATAAAATTAATGATCATTTTAAAAAAATTGTTTTATATCAAGGTAGATATTTTTCTAATAATTATGAAGAAATTCTTTTACGATTAAAGATTACACATAAAATGATTACTGATGGTAAAGTTAAATTTTTTGATTCAAGAGCATGTGATCAATTTTTCCCTACTGATATTTAAATATTAAAATTATTATAAGATATATAGCTTAATTAAGCTATATTTAAATATTAAAATTATTATAAGAAATTGTTTTATTATAGAATATGTACGTTAAGATTATAAAATTCAGATTTTTGTAAAAAGTTATATAATTTTCTAATTTCATTATCAGTAATTGACGGAAACATATTTTTACATAAATCATACATCTCTTTTGTTTGATATTTTGCCAATTGAATTTTTCTTACAGAAAGAACGTCAGAACCTCCTAAATCTTTAAATGCATCACCGAAAATAATTGTATCAATTTCTTTATGATCTTTACTTGCAATAGTATCTTGATTTCTAAGAACTTTAACAACCATATTAGTTAAATATTCATAAATTTCATTAGATGTAAAAAATGTACTTTTAATTCCAGTAAGATCGAATGAAAGAATTTCTAATTCATCAACCTCATAAATATTTGGAACATTAAAAGTATATGTTATAGGTTCTATTGTTGAAGCAACACCACGACGTCCAGATCGACCATTAGTTTGTTTATATTCACTGGGACTAATAGTTTGCAATGTTGGTCTTATAATACAACCAGCCATAGTATTAAAATTAACACCAGCAGTCATACCATATTCACAAAATAGAATTTGTAAAGGATTACTTGAACCAATAGTTTTAGATTTAACATTGATATATCTAAAAATTTCAAGTTGAAATCCAATTGGAATTGATGATGTAACAAGACCAATTCCATATTTAATTCCTTTTAAAAGTAAAGGAATAATTCCACCAGTATTATCACTTGGATCAGCATCCTGTGCAATTAAAATTTTATTAAGTGTAGTTTCACTTTTAGTAGTAATTGATTTTAAAGCAAAAAATTCTTCAGAAGTATAACTATTTCCAAATTTATAATATGGATGAATTTCAGAAAGAAATCCTCCTTTTAAAAGTGCAATAGAATTATATTCATAAAGAAGTCCATATAATTCTGAAGATAATACAGGGTTAGTTGATGATAATTTATTATTTGATATTTTTTCATAAAAAGAAATTAATTCTTGAAAATTACCATAAACAACAGATGTAACATTAACATCATGAATTATTTCATGAATATGTCTACTAATAGTTGTTAACCATTCAGTTACTTTAGAACGTTCAATCATTTTACTTTTATGGATATCAGTTTCACGTTCATATTGAGCTTTCAATGCATGCCATCTTCTACATTCTGAATTTTTCAAATCAAGATATCTAATAAAACTTTTATACATTTCAATAGCTGATAATTCATTTTCTCTATAAAATGCAATAGGAATTGCTCCTTTAGACATAGCATCACGTGATATTGATTCGAGAACTTGATTATCAAGTCTTTGTTCAAAAATTGGTTCATCAAAATCAAATTTTGTAATATTATATCCATCAAGTTTAATAGGATATTTTACTTGTCTTCTCATAATTGGAATATGTTCTAATCTTTTAGTTTCATCTGCAAGTCCAATATCTTCAAATGTATAAATAATTTCTTCAAGTTTTGGAATACCTGTTAATTCTTCAATTCTTGATTTAATATTATCTATAGAACCTTTTGATAATGTAGCTGAAAGTCCAACTACTTGTGAATTTGGAAATTCTGAATATGATATTGTTTTAAGAATATTTTCAATTGCTTTACAATCCATTTTATGTTCAACTTCTTGTTCTTGTACATAAGTTGGTGAAAGACTTTGAATTTCATCAATAACAAGAACTCTACATCTTTTTATGAAAGGTGTATTAATAGCTTCTATAACTTTAGAATTAATATTTTCTCTAGAAAGTTTAGTACCATCTTGAAAAGCTATAGGGTAAAAATATTTCTCAACTTCACATGGTGTACCAATAAGAATTCTACATGTTGACGGAACATCATTTATACCTTTAATTGATAATCCAAAAATATTTGATCTTTCAGGATAATGTTTAAGAAGATTCGCAAATTGTTGTAAAGCAAGTTGTGGTGTTGGTGCTAAATTTACAATAATAGCTTCTTGATCAAAAAGATATTTATGCATTTGAATTCTTGTACCAAGGATAGAAACTTTTGTTTTTCCACCAGATGTATCTCCTCCAAGAATAAAAGATTTACCATCTCTTATTTTTTGAAGATATTCTGCTTGCCACCAATCGAGAACAAATTCTGATTGAGTTTCACCATAAGTTCCATTAAGAATTAATTCAAGAGTTTTACTAGCTTTAACACGATTAGGTTCACTTCCAGAAATATTAATTGCTAAATTTAAAAATTCAATTAATGATTTAATAATACGAATATCAATTTTAATATTTTCACCTCTTTCAACTTTTTCAACTTTTTCAACTTTTGAAGACGAAGTATTAGAAGAATTAGAAGATGATGACGAAGAATTATTAGAAGTATTAAAAGAAGAATTTGGAAGTTCGAATTTTAATACTTCTTCTTCAAATACTTCTTCGTCAGAATCATTTGAAGAAAAAAATTTATTCTTCTTTTTATTTTCAACTTTAAATTTACTTGATTTTTTCTTAATTTCAATTATAACAGGTTCAACTATGGTTCTAAAAATTGTAGATTCACGTATTGAATTTCCACCAAAATATCTAAATGCAATTATTTCACCTTTTAAATTTTTTTCATTCATTAAAGTGTAAGTAAATTTAGAATTCTCTGTGAAAATTTCTGATAAACGTGCAAAAGTTTGGTTATATGAAGAATAAGATTTATTAATAACATTGAAAATTTTAATTATTTTTTGAACAATTGATGGATTATCTAAACATTTCATTAATACTTGATTAACACTCTCTTCAGAATTATGATTTATTATAATCTTATCTGTTTTTCCTTTATCATTAACAATAGTGAATTCAGATTTAATAATAGAAAGTGCCATTAAAGCTAAATTTTCAGCTTCTAAATTACCACGCATTGATTCTTCAACAATCTTTGTACCTTCACCTATATATTTTATACAATAATCTCTAAAATCAGTGAAAACTTCAGGATCTACAGGTGAAAGAAAATTTTTACTAATATTTCCTATTGATGATGCATTTAAAATCATTGTTTTAGCTGAATCTGTTGATCCAATACTAATAATAATATTTGATACATCACCAATAATTTCACGAGAAGTAGAATTTAAAGCTGATTTCATATTTTTTAAATATAATTCAACTGGGGTACCAACTACTAATTTTGATTTTAATTTATCATCAATTTTTGTTAACATTTCACTATATTTATTATATAATTCTTTTGTTCTTCCAGTATTAATAAGACTTGAAATATATAATCTTATTTTATCGAATGTACTTGCTATTGATCTAAGATAATCAATTTGAATTTTTTCAAGATCTTCTGAAGATAAATTAGAAAATTCACTAATTGTATTAATATTAATATATAAAGGACATTTTATTACATTAAGAATATTTTTTATTATATCTTCACCTTCAGATGTACTAAATGTTGAATTAGCAACATTTTGATCATCGAAGTTAATATTAAATTTTTCATACATACTTGGATATCCCATTGGATATTTAATACCAGCAGATTGATAATAAAATATTTGTTTTAATGGTGGACCTTCTTTTAAAATTTTTACTGAATTGTTTGTGTTCATAAATTTTTATTTAAAATAAAAGTTTAAAATTTCATTTTTTATTATTTGTTGTTTTTGAAAAAATTATAGTTAAAATCCATTATCATATGTATATTCATTTAATAAATCTACAACAAAATTTTTATTTAATTTATTTTCATTAGAACATTGTTGATTAATCATTTCTGAAACAATAGGTATATTAGCTAATTGATTCGAATATGTAATTGCTGAATAGTTTGGATTAATCAATTGTAAATATTCAGATGAATTTACAATTTCTATTATAAGATTAATTATAGTGTGACCTATATACATTGCTTCATCAGGCATTGCTTGTGAATATAATTTAAAAGTTCCTTTATCTAAAATACTGAATTTATGTGCTAAAATTTTACCATTACTTCTTTCTACAACAATACCACTACTATTTAAAATAGGTATAACAATTTTAAGTACAGGTTTTTTTATATTATGAAATTCAGAATTATAACCTTTTGATTTAAGAACTGTACAAATATGATACAAAATAAGATCTGTACAACCAATTGAACCACTATAAACTCCATTATAGATTTCAAGTTTTTGTAGTTCAATATTTGGTTGTCCATGAAAAATAGAATATTGACCAGGACATATTAAACATATATCGTAGAGTTTCTTTTTATATTGTTCAAATGAATAATTAAATTCTAAAGTAAATCTTAACATAATATCAATTGAAGATGATAAATCACCAATACGTTCCTTTAATATTTCTATTTTTTTAATCATAATAGGATCACCATATTTAAGATGTTTATCACCATTTTCTACAATTTCATTAATAACAATATTAACAATATTTAATCTATTTTCCATATTAAGTAAAAAGAAAGGCTTCCACATCATATCAGCCATATTAATATAATTAACTAATTTTTGTGAAACATCTTTTGCCATATCAATTGTATTTGCACCTGTAATATGAAATTTAGAACAAGATTCTTTAGATGATGAAATTTTAATATGAACATTCTTTTTATATGTTTGAAAATCAACTGCTAATGAATTACCAAATGAACCAGATTGTTTTTCATTAGAAGTAGCAGATCTTACTCCTCTAGGAGGTTTAGTTTTTATAATATCTTCATTTGGAATTAATGAAACAATACAATCATCAACACCGAAAAATGGTATAATATTATCTTTTTTAAATTTATAATTATATATTGGAACTATAGGTAATAATTCATATAAGTTATACAGGAAAAATCCATTATTAGTTCCGATTGAAAAAACGAACATACTTTGCTTCAAAGACATTTTTAGATTTCTTTTAAGAATTTTTTCGGTTTTTCTTTTTAAAACGAATTCATTTTTTATTTTATTTTTTACTGTTTTTTATTTTATTATTTATAACGTTTTAATATTCTTTATTTATATTAAAATATAAAAATTTATAAAAAGAATAATTATATTGTTCATCTATTTCATAAAAAATTTGAAATAATTTTAAAAATTTTTTAAAAAATGTCTGAACATTTAATTTTATATATGAATAATGAAGGTATTTTTTTAAAATTTGAAGATGGTAAATATTTTACAGATTCAATATATGTTGAATGTTATGAATCTAATCATGATAATATAATTAAAAATAAAATAAAATCTACAAATTTTAATATTATTAATATTTTTGAAATTGTAGGAGATTGTTCTGAATTTAAATTTAATTATATTGCATTTGTTGAACAATCGAAAAGTTCATTATTGTACAATTTTTTTGGATTTAAATCTAAATATATTTTTGTGCCTATTGAAGATGTACGATCATTATTTAATAATATAGTTAAACGTGATCGTATTTTAGAAATTATAATATCTTATTCTAAGAATAATTATAATGATATTGGTATTCATAATACAATAAGAACTAACGAATAAATTTTATTAATATAATTATATTAATAATATTAACTTAAAATTAGTATTATACATTATTTTATAAAATACTATTTTTTAAAAAAAATTTTTTAATATTCTATATTGTTAAAATTAATATGGTTTATTTTCCAATAAATACATCAAATAAAAAAAATAATGATAAAAATATAAAAAAAATTTTTATAGAACAAAAATTTGAAAATTTATTAAATTCATCACATGATATTAATAAAGATATGTTAATAATAGGATCAGGTTCTTATTCTAATGTATATTCTTTTAAAACTAAATATGCTATTAAAATAATGAAAACTAATTATTGTCAAGGACTTGATTGTGTTTCTGAAATAATAATTTTAAATTCAATTAGTAAAAATCATGATAATATTATTAAAGGATATGGTATATTTACATATAATAATTTTTTATGTCTTGTTATGGATAAAGCTGATACAACTTTAAATGAATATAAATTTAACGATAACATTAGTAAAATTAATGTTATAACACAAATAACATCAGCTTTAGATTTTTTACATAGTAACTATTTCCTTCATTTAGATTTATCTTTAAATAATATATTAATATCAATAATTAATGGAAACCCTAAAGCATTATTATCTGATTTTTCATTATCATGTAAAACTTTAAATTTACAATTAGTATCAAAATCTCCTAAAATTTCTATTTTTTATAGACCATATGAAAATTTAAAAGGTAGTAATTTATATTCTGATAAATCAGATTTATGGTCTTTAGGTATTATAATATATGAAATACTTAATGATATTAAATTTGAAAATCAAATATCTAATATAAATACAGATTTAAATTATAATCCAGAATTATCAACTATTGTACATATTGAAAAAATGATAGCCTGGAATATTTGGCCTTTTAATACTCTTTTAAATATAAATTCAGATTTAAGAACTTATAATGGTATTACACCTAAAGAAATATCCACATTAAATATATCAAAAATATACGAACAATTAATTAATAATATATTTAATATTTTTACTACAAATGAATATAAATTAATTGATCCAATAATTGATAATTGGTATACAGCATGTTATTGTATGATATATTGTCTTTATAATTCTCCTGAAAGTTTATTTCATATAATAATTTCTAATAAATTAAAAAGTATGTTATATTTAATTCCATTTTACAATTAATTCTATTTCTTTGATTTTAAAAATTGAATTTTTTATTTTTAAAAATTAATAAAAATGAATAGAATAGAAGATGAAAAAATTTTAGAATTATCCATGGATTATATTAAAAGAATAAACATAACTAAAAATAATAATATTATGACAATACCACTTATATATAATTTTGTTGAAGATCATAATATGGAAGAAATGAATATTTTTTGTAAAAATAAAAATATAGTATTATTTATTTTATCTCATGATACTTTATATATTATAGGAAAAAATTCTGATATTTTAGATTTTATTGATGAATTTATTATGCTATTTGGTAAATTTTTCGTCGTTAATACTAGATTTAATTTTAATGTAAATTCTAATGAAATGAATGAAATAGTTGATCTTTTTAATGAAAATAAACTTATGGAATATTACGATGATATTGATGTATTAATTGAAATTATGATTGATAATTTCAATTCTGATAATAATAAAATAAATGTTGAAATAATTAAAGAAAATTTATCTTTAATTATTAAATGTTCACTTGATAAATATGAAAATTTAATTAATTTTATTTATGGTGAATATTCAAATATACTTGATAATAATTTTCAAGTAAAGTGTAGAAATGATCAAATTTTTTCTAAAATTATTAATGATTTTAGATTAAATTCAAGAATAACAAACCTTAAAGTTGATAATATTAATACTATCAAAGATATTTACCCTGTAATGTATTTAATGAAAAATTTAAAATTATATAATAATGAAATTAGTATTATATTACATAAATCAAAAATATTATCTTATATTACAAATCAATCAATATATATACCTAATCATATTTTAAATAATATAATAGAAAAATTTGATTCTATATGGTGTGGATTATATATTTTTCTAGAAAACATGATAAAATATAATGAAACTTTACAAAAAACAAATTTTAAAGTTATTATATCATTTAAAAATGATAATATTAATATAAAATTTACTGAAAATACACCTAAATATTATCCTTTATATTTATTAAATTATATTTTTGTTTGTATTTTCTATTATATATTTTCTGTTTAAAAAATTACAATTGTAATTTTTAATTTAAAAAAATTTTATTAGACATATGGAATTAAATTTACTGTAAATTTATCAATTCCTGAAATTACTAAATCAGGTGTTCTTCTAAATTTACCAATAAATTTAATTAAAAATTCTTTACAACGTTTTAAATTTTCAATTTTATTCTCATCTGTTTCACGTAATAAAATTTCATCTATATTAGAATCATTTGGATATAATGAATTCAATTCTATAATATTATTAATATAACCTAGATTAAATACATTAATATATATATGTTTAATTTTATGATTTAAATTATAAGGCATATATTGTGGAACATCAATATGAACAACTGTAGCACATATTGATGATATGTCGGTGTGGTGTTTAGTATTTCTTAACATAATTACTTGTAAATCATTAAATTTTATATTTTTTAATTTATTAATAATCATTTTAGATTTACACCCATTTAAATTTAAAATTTTTGTATCTAAATTAGGATTAAATAAATAATCATAATCATATATACAATCAGAATCATCATCATAAGATGATTGAGCATTTTTACCTGCGTTAACAAAAATTGAATTTACATCTTCATAATTATCTGGTTTAATTGTTTTAAAATTAGTTTGAATATTATTAATATAAGCTTCAGATGGATCTTTTCCTTTTGATAAAGATCTAACAATAATATCGCGATCTACTTGTTTATACCAAATATGTTCATATTTATAATGATCTAAATGTCTGCTATGATTTTTTATTTGACATATAAATGTATAATCACCATATTCTTTAGTTTCTTCAAATTTATTTGTTAAATAAATACCATTTCCAAAAATTTGTTTCTTTATGTATTTTATTTGAAATCCATGACATAAAATAAGATAAACACTTTGTTTCGGTGATCCATGATAAGCTATTTCTTCGAAAGAATTAATATCTTTAAATTCTTTTTCTTTTTCTTCTGAATTATAAATATCAAAAATTCCTTCTGAAGATTGTTTCAAATGTGAATTTAAATTAGAAAGAATAAAATTTAAAAAATTAATTTCATTTTGAATTTCTGGTACGTTTAAATTTTGATTATTAATTATTCTATCACCTAAAAAATCAATGATATTATTCCAATCTTTAGAATTAATAAATTCTAACAATTCATTATTAGAAAAATTACCAAATTTAAATAATTTTTCTATTTCATAAGGAATTGTTCCACCACAATTCCAATTAGATAAATTTTGCAATGTTGATTTATATAAATTAATAATTTCTAACACGGTATTTTTACCATTTTTAATATAAGTTACAATTAAGGGTTCAATTTCAGATACAATTAAAGGTTCAATTTCAGATACAATTAAAGGTTCAATTTCAGATACAATTAAAGGTTCAATTTTAGATACAATTAAAGGTTCAATTTTAAATTTAGGATTTTCATAAAATTTAGGTTCTATTAAAAGAGAAAAACAACTATTTAAATCTTGTTCTGATAATAATTTCGATGTAATATAAGATGAATCAATTAAACATATTATATTTTTCTTTAGTAAAGATGTAATAGAAACTATTCCAATTAAAATTTTATAATCTGCGCCAAATAATTTTTCAGAAAGATTTTGATTACTTAAAATCATTTGAATATTACAATGAGCGAAGTTTTTAACATTATTAATTTTAGTATTGGTAGAAAAATAAAGTAAAAATTTATCATCAAGTTCATTTAATGAATAATTTAATTGATTTACAGATAAGGGTAATGTATTAAAGTGTAAATTAGTAAAAATTTTACGCGTTAAGTTTTCCATTTTTATAACAAAAAATTTAAAAAATTCAATTTTTTGTTATAAAATGCCCATATCAGATATTATTTTTTCAAATAATAACCCCGTTAAATTTCCAAATTCGAATTTAAGACATTCTTTAATTTCAACTGAAACTAATTTTATTTTTTTATTATCTATAAATGATAATGTAAATAAATATAACAATTTTAATTTATTAAAATTGATAAATGATAAATATTTATTATTAAAATTATTTGGAGAATATAGTATAGATATTTTTCAACTAATTTTCCCATATGTAAATTTATCTAAAGAAATTTTATTTCTTGTTGATTCTCAATTAATTATTAATAATTTAAATAATTATGAACAATTAATTTTACATGAATATTTAAATAATATTAATTATTATGAAAGAAATTATAAAAGAAAAAGAGATAAAGATTATGATGATGAAATGAATAGAATAGATAAAGAATGGAAAAAAATAAATATAGATGTTGATGTTGATGTAGATGTTGATGATGTTGTTGATGATGTTGATGTTGATGTTGATGTTGATGTTGATGTTGATGTTGATGTTGATGTTGATGTTGATGTTGATGATATAGATGTTGATGATATAGATGTTGATGATATAGATGTTGATGTTGATATAGATATAGATGTTGATGATACAAATATACAATATTTAAATGATTATTCTGAAGATTCACCAATTGATCCAATTACTAGTGAAATTATACCAGAATATGATAGAATACTAATCGGTAAAAAATTTTATTCTAGTAATACTGCTAGATCAATCGTTAATTCCCAAAATAAAAATGATCCATTCACAAATAAACCATTAAGTATAAAATTAATAAATAAAATTAATAATTTAAATTATGTAATTATTGAAAATAAAAAATTTGACATTGTAGATAATTCATTAGATTTAAGTTATAAAGGATTTGATAATTTAGATCCATTAATTAATTGTGTTAATATAAAAAAATTGAATTTAAGTAAAACAAGAATTTTTAATATGAATTCTTTATCAAAATTGGTTAATTTAGAAGTCCTAAATTTACATGATATAAAATATAAGGTGAAATTTTTATCTGGATTAACTAATTTAATAGAATTAGATTTAAGTAAATCATATATAGAAAATTTTGATTCTATTAGTAATTTAATAAATCTAAAAATTTTAAATTTAAGTCGTACTGGAATTAAAGATTCATCTGTGTTGTATAATTTACGTAAATTAGTTGATTTAAATTTAAGTTATACAAAAATAAATAATTTAACTTTTGTAGGTGAATTAATCAATTTACAGAATTTAAATTTAGAAAATGTGAATTGTTTTGATTCACGTCCTTTACAAAAATTAACTAAATTGATAAAATTAAATTTAAATAAAACTAGTATTATTGATTTGTCTTTTTTATTATTTTTACACAATTTAATCGACTTACAATTACAAAAATTAACAATATTTAACAAACACGATTTGACTATTTTTATGGGTTCTATTAAACTTAATTTTAGTGATATTGAAATTTTTCAAATGTTTAATTTTCAAAAATTTACGGTTGATTATGTAGAAGAATTTAACATTAAAATTATTTCTGAATTAAAAAAAATAAAAAAATTAAGTATTAATGGTAAATTTAAAAATTTTGATTTTTTAGCTGAATTGGTTAATTTAACAGAATTAGATTTGTCTAATAATATTGTCGATGAAAAAGTAAAAATATTACCTTCTTTGATTGGTTTAACTAATTTAACAAATTTAAATTTATCTAATAATGATATTACAGATATAAAATTATTATTTAATTTAACTAATTTAACAAATTTAAATTTATCTGATAATAATATTAAAAATATAGATGCATTATTTAATTTAACTAATTTAACAAATTTAAATTTATCTAATAATGATAATATTAAAAATATAGATGCATTATCTAATTTAAATA
>TBL_comb47_HYPODRAFT_10006518_pt1 | contig 12592 bp, 9 predicted proteins | sample TroBogypolimnion_40_FD_10682 | JGI IMG/M metagenome (IMG submission 10682)
AACCTTCCTGCGCCCCCGGCGGCGTCACCGGCGGATTCGGCACAAAGTAACCGTTCGCCTCCCGGCAAATCCATTCCACCACCCGCCGATCCTCCGTCAGCCGCCACACCTCCGCGCATCGTTCCAGAGGATTCAGCGCCCCGCTCGCCCGGCCACCGTCCGGCTCGCACCATTTGTAGAGCGTTTTCACATTCAATCCCAGTTCTGCCGCCACCGCTTTGATGTTGGCGTCCCGGAACACCGCCTGCAACACCGCACCTGATTTCATAACCCACCTCTGCCACCTTTCTCCCGTCCAGTGACGGGTGTTTTCAGTTTGCATTACCACCCCTAACCCGATGAAAAGCGTTTTACGCCCGCCTTATTTTATTTGCAAGAAAATTTCTTAACCTCCCGGCGCCCCGAAGCGGAGCCGCCGGATTCCAGCTTGCGTTGTAAATGGGTCTTAGGCAATTCGACGTTGCCGCAACTGGGTTGGTCGTTGCTCTTGTCAATACACGAACCCGTCAAGATCACGGCTAGCCTAAGCCTGTGGGTTATCCCGTAGGGATTAATTCCTTTAGCCCCGGGTTGCGCGGTACGAGCTACCCGGGGAATCGGTATCAACCACAACTACCCTGAAAGGGTTGAATTAATGCTGCCGCCGTCTCCACGCTTACTGGGTGGGCGTTGAGGTGACGAGAATCATTGCTCGATTAGCACGCCCAGAAGGCGGGCATTGACGCCCCCGCATTTCCCGCGCAAACTCACCGCTGTCTTAATTAACCAAACGAACAAATAATTTAACCAAAACAATTCGCGTAGCTTCGGCTGCTGTTGACATCGAAACCTAGGAAATTTCGCAACGAAAGACAGCGCTCGACGCACGCCCCACCTGGGGCGTGCTGAAAGCGTTCTTTCGTGGGCCCTCCTAGGTGCCTGATGTGAGACGTTAGTAAGTACGTCCCATTATTTTTTCAGGCACCAGAGTTCCCACAAAGACAGTCACCCCACAGAGCTGAACGAGACGCGAGCGTTCAGCCCATGCCACAACTTTCTTGGAGCGAGGTGCGCGACCGTGCAATTCGCTTCTCCCGCAATTGGAGCGAAGCTTCCTCGGAGCGCGCCGACAAGCAAACGTTTTACAACGAATTCTTCGACGTGTTCGGCATCCGCCGAGCTTCCGTTGCCAGCTTTGAGATGAACGTCCGCAACCTGCAAGGTAACACCAACGCCATAGATTTGCTCTGGCGCGGCAAGCTCATCGTTGAACACAAAAGTCGCGGGCAAGATTTGTCCCAGGCCGAGACGCAAGCGTTTGGCTACATCGAAGACCTCGCCAACGCCGGACGCCACGACGAGATTCCGCGCTTCGTTCTCGTTTCTGATTTTGCCCGCTTTGTCCTTTACGATTTGGAACCGGAAGAGCAGCGCAATCTCCCGCTCTTTGCCGGTCGTCCGTTTCATCAGCTTGAATTCACGCTCACTGAATTTCCCCGCAATGTTCGCGCCTTCGCCTTCATGCTGGGCCAGACGCGGGTGCGGTTTGAAGCAGAAGACCCGGCCAACGAAAAAGCGTATAAGCGAATGTGCGAGTTGCATGACGCCCTCAAGGCCGGCGGCCTAATCGGACACGATTTAGAACGGATGCTTGTCCGCATTCTCTTCTGCCTCTTTGCTGAAGACACGCTCATTTTCCAACCCGAAGCCTTTACCCAATTTATCCGCAACCAGACCCGGGCGGACGGTGCAGACCTCGGCGCGCGGCTCAACGAACTTTTTAACTGGTTGAATAAACCTGAAGCGGACGGCGAACTGGAGGATACAGACATCTTTTACGGTTTCCGATATGTCAACGGTGGACTGTTTGGCGAACGCTTGGACTACCCGCGCTTCAATGCCGCCATGCGTGATGCCCTCCTGTTTTGTTGTGAATTCATGTGGGCCAAAATCTCGCCCGCTGTCTTCGGCTCGCTCTTTCAAGGCGTGATGGATGACCGTGACCGGCGTCAGCAAGGCGCGCACTACACTAGCGAACGAGACATCATGAAAGTGCTGCGCTCACTGTTCCTCGACGATTTACGCGCCGAATGGGAAAGATTGAAAGCCGACCGCTCTTCTCGCCGTCGGGCTGGCCTAAATTCATTTCATCAACGCCTGCGCTCGCTGCAATTCCTTGATCCAGCTTGCGGGTGCGGAAACTTTCTCGTCTTGGCCTATCGCGAAATCCGCGCGCTCGAAATTGATGTTGTCAGCGAACTCACGGCGGGCGCGGGTGGTCAGCAACTGCTGCCCATCGTCAATGTGGATCAGTTTCACGGCATTGAATATTCCGAATGGCCGGTGCGGATTGCTGAGGTGGCGCTCTGGCTGATGGATCACCAGATGAACCAGCAAGCCAGCGAGATTTTCGGCCAGCCGATTGATCGCCTGCCGCTGCGTTCCTCGCCACACATTGTTCAAGGCAATGCGCTACGCACGGATTGGAATGAGGTTCTTTCGAGCGAGCAATGTTACTTCGTTCTCGGTAATCCACCATTCATCGGAAAAAAAGCTAGGAACCAAGAGCAGCAGGCTGATATGGAAATTGTTTGGGGTAGATTGCAAGGAGCAGGCACACTTGATTATGTCACTTGCTGGTATCGCAAAGCGGCAGACTATATCCAAAACAGGCGGATTCCAGTAGCGTTCGTCTCAACAAATTCAATCAGTCAGGGCGAGCAAGTTGGAATCTTATGGGATTTTCTTTTTCAGCAATACGGACTCAAAATTAATTTTGTCCATCGGACTTTCAAGTGGATGAGTGAATCACGCGGCATGGCACACGTTCATGTCGTCATAATCGGATTCAGCAATACCGATAGGTTTCCCAAGCTAATTTACGACTACGCAGAAGGAAATGACAACGCTACGACATCAGAGGCGACAAACATAAATCCGTATCTGATTGCTGCAAACAATGTGACGCTCCGCAATCGCGAAATGCCAATCAGCAATGTTCCTGAAGCAAAGTTTGGTAGTATGCCCAACGATGACGGCAACCTACTTTTCACCGATGCAGAAAAGGCTGCTTTTCTGGCCGACGAACCACAGGCCGCGCCTTTGTTTCGTGCATTTTTGAGCGCGCACGAATACTTGCACGGTGAAAATCGCTGGTGTCTTTGGCTTCAAAGTGCAGAGCCAGCACTTATTCGTCGTTGTCCGAAAGTCATGGAAAGAATTGAGGCAATTCGTGCGTATCGTTTAGCAAGCACTCGCGAGGCGACACGAAAACTCGCTCAAACGCCGGGACTTTTTGGCGAAATTCGTGCGCCGCAATCACGATTCGTTTTAATTCCGTGTCACACTTCCGAGACTCGTTATTACATTCCATTCAGTTATTTTGAGCCTGAAAGCATTCCAAACAATAGCTGCCTTTTTCTCGAAGATGCCACGCTTTATCATTTTGGAATTATGTCATCGGCTGTTCACATGGCTTGGGTGAAAGTTGTTTGTGGACGATTGGAATCGCGATACCGCTACTCAAACAAACTGGTCTATAACAATTTCCCGTGGCCACAACCGACGCCGGAGCAATGCGAGCATGTGGAAGACAAAGCCCAAGCCGTTTTGGATGCCCGTGCGCCGCATCTGCCGCCGCGCGGCATGAGCACTTTTGCCGACCTTTACGACCCTCTGTCCATGCCGCCGGAACTGGTCAAAGCCCACACCGAACTGGATCGCGCCGTGGAGAAATGCTATCGCCCAGAACCATTCCGGTCTGACCGTGAACGGGTGGAACATATTTTTCGCCTGTACGAACAACTTAATGCGCCGCTTCTGCCCGTTACACCGCAGACCAGTCCCCGGCGGTCAACGCCCGCCGCCACTCCGCCACGTCCTCGCCGAGGTCGTACACCGGGATTACGGAGGCAAACTTAATACTTCGCAATAAGCTATTGTCCATCGTTAGCTTAACCTCCTAACACTGTGAGTCGCGCAGGGAAAAGGGCTAAATAAGGCTAAAACCCGGCTTTTCCTTGGTTTTTGCTGTTTGCAAAGTCGTTTCTCAGTCTTACCAAGTCATTTTGCAATGTAGCAAAGTCGCTGTGTCACCTGCCAAAACTACGGCTCCAGTTGATTCTCCGGTCGGTTCACCTGCTTCCGCCGCTGGGTCGGTTTACAAAGGTCCGAATTATGCAACGGGAATCGCGGGGCAAAATTCCCGTAGTCGGGAACTAGCGTTGGGGATTAGAGTGCAAGGTGAAGGCAGCGGCGGTCTGTCACCGCCGACCGGAGCGGAAAGTTGATGAAACCTTCCCTTGGGTCCGTCGCTCGCAGGGCGATGCTGCCGCAACAACCAACTCAGGCGTGACGATGCCCAACTACGATAGCCCCGGAGTGAGTTACGATAGCGGGTTATTTTACGATGACACCGGCACGCCGCCAACTAAGCAGCAACCTATGGCAAAAGTAAGACTCGGACTAGGGCGGATGTCGCCGGATGAGATTGTGTCCTTGGCCAATCAGGTCAAGACCGCCATGACGGGCAACGCGAACTTCACCACGCCCAACCCCACTCTGGCGGCACTGGGCGCGGCCATTACCACCGCCACCGCGAAAGTGGCGGCGCAGAAAGCGGCTCAACTCGCCGCCAAACAGGCTACGGAAGACCGCGACACGGCGCTCACCGCCCTCGAAAGCCTCCTCAATCAAGAAGCCTCATACGTGGAAAACGTCACCGGCGGTGATCCGGTAAAAATCGCGAGTGCGGGCATGAGCACCAAGAATCCGGCCGCGCCGGTCGGGGCCTTGGGCCAAGTGCAAAACCTCTCGCTCAGCGCGGGCGATAATGCCGGGCGGTTGGACATGAATTGGGACCCCGTGCGCGGGGCCAAAAACTACGAGGTGCAATCCAGCATTGACCCGAACACGGATGCGAATTGGAAACTCATTGATACTTCGAGCGCCAGCAAGTTGACCCTCACCGGGCTGACGAGTGGGCAACGCGTGTGGATTCGTGTCCGCGCCAAAGCCCCGAAGAAAGTGAACGATGGCGCGTGGAGCGACCCCGCCACCAAGATTGTTCCCTAACCACCCCAGCCCGGGCCGCCGGCAAGGAGGCGTGGAAGCTTCCCGCTCGTGCCGGCCGGCCGCCGGCGGCAAATCGTTGTCGCCGGTCACGCCTTAAAACTTATGGCTTTCAATCCTGCCTTGCCCGCCGACCATGCACCCATCGTGGCGCTCGAACTGCGGACGCAATTCAACAGCCTCAATACCAGCCTGACCAATCTCACGACACAAGTAAACGCCTTGCCCACGCTCCCTATCGTGCTGGATTCCATCCGCGCAAACGCGGCGAGCAATGTGGACGCCCTCGTGCCGCTCACGCTCACGGTATCGAATCCGCCCACGCAGGCCCAAGTGCAAGCGGTGGTGAACAAGCTGAACGAGTTGCTCAATGCCCTGTATCAGACCACGGCCTGAACCGCGCCCGCAACGCACGTTCCGCCGTCCCGCGAACAACGGCGGCGGGGCAGGGTGGGGAAGGGACTTTATTTTCCAGCGGGAATCTGGTTTAGTGCCTTCGTGAACGCCGATTTGCCGCCTCTCACGGCCAGCACCTTGTATCTGGTCGCCACCCCCATTGGTAATCTGGAAGACATCACGCTGCGCGCCTTGCGCGTCTTGCGCGAGTGCGATGTGGTGGCGGCGGAGGACACGCGCCGCTCGGGTCAGTTGCTCCGGCACTTTGAAATTTCCAAGCCGCTCTTAAGTTATTTCCAATTCAACGAAGCCCGGCGGAGCGAAGAAATCATCGAGCGCCTGCGGCGCGGGGAAAAGGTGGCACTGGTTACGGATGCGGGCAGTCCCGGCATCAGTGATCCCGGCGAACGCGTGGTGAAAGCGGCGCGGGCGGCGGGTTTCCGCGTCGAAGCCGTGGTTGGGGCCTGCGCGCTCATCGGCGCGCTCACGGCGAGCGGTTTGCCGACGGAGGAGTTTCATTTCGTGGGCTTTCTGCCCCACAAATCCGGCCAACGGCGCAATCGTTTGGAAGCGTTGCAAGCGGTGCCCGGCACACTGGTATTTTATGAATCGCCCTATCGCATCGAGAAGTTGCTCGGCGAATTACACGCGGTGTATCCGGAGCGCGAAGTGGTGCTGGCGCGGGAATTGACGAAGAAGTTTGAAGAATTCCTGCGCGGCCAACCGGCGGCGCTGTTGGAACAGGCGCACAAGCGGAGCTTAAAGGGCGAGTTCGTGGTGCTCGTGGCCCCGCGCGCGTGACGCCGAAAAAAAGTCGTAACCCGACCGGCGTTCCTTGGGTCTGCTCTGGCAAGCAAACAACCATTTATTTCGCCCATGAATTCCCCACGTTCCTTTTCCCGTCGCCATTTTCTCCAGACCGCGCTGCTCGCGGGCGCGGCCCCTTTGATTCTGCGTTCGCACGTGTGGGCGGCGGACTCGGCTCCGAGCGGACAGATCACGCTGGGCTTCATCGGCCTCGGCAAGCAAGGCAACGGCTTGCTGGGCGCGTGCCTGCCGCGCAAAGATGTGCGCGTGCTGGCCGTGAGTGATGTGGACGCCACCCGGCGTCAGCTCGCGAAGCAACGTGTCGAAGCGGCTTACGCCAAGAATGAGACGGGCGCGGGCAAGAGTGCGTGCGCGGATTACAGTGATTTCCGGGAACTGCTCGCGCGCAAGGACATTGACGCCGTGGTGATTGCCACGCCGGACCATTGGCACGCGCTGATCGTCATCGCTGCGGCGCAAGCGGGCAAGGATATTTACTGCGAAAAGCCGATGGCGCACACGATTCTCGAAGGTCGCGCGATGGTGCAGGCGATTCGCACGCACCGGCGCATCTTACAAGTCGGCTCCATGCAACGTTCGATGGGCGAGTTCCGGGCCGCGTGCGAATTGATCCGCAATGGCGTGCTCGGTACCGTGACCCGGGTGGACGCGGCCGTGGGGGGGCCGCCGGTGATCTGTAACTTGCCGGAGGAGCCGGCGGAACCGGGATTGGATTGGGATTTGTGGCAAGGACCGGCCCCGGCGCGACCGTACAATAGCATTTTAAGTCCGCGCGGGATGCCGAAGAATTATCCGCAGTGGCGTCATTACCGCGAGTACGGCGGCGGTGGTGTGTGCGATTGGGGCGCGCATCACTTCGACATCGTGCAATGGGCGTTTGGCTACGATAACAGCGGGCCGGTGGAGTTTTTTCCTGCCGCCACGCCCACGGCCGAGTCCGGCGTGCACTGGCGTTATGCGAACGGATTGGAAGTGACGCATCAAAAAGGCAACGGCATCACGTTCTACGGCGAGAAGGAGAACAAGCTGTTCGTGAACCGGGGGAAATTTCAATTGTGGCTGGGCGGGCAATTGAAGTCGGACATGATGGATGACTTCTCGCCGTTGCTCAAAGAGCTGTTGCCGCCCAACGCGGTCAGGCTCTATCGGAGCACGAATCAGATTACGGATTGGGTCAAGTGCATGAAGTCGCGCGGGTTGCCGGTATGCGACGTCGAGACCGGTCATCGTTCCGCGACGGTCTGCAATCTTGCCAACCTGGCTTACTTCCACGGCCAGCCCATCAAATGGAATCCGCAAACGGAACAGTTCGTGGACGGCACGGGCGAAGCTGCGTGGCTGACGCGCGAATACCGGTCGCCGTGGAAGCTGGCGTGAACCGCGCCGGGAGAATTATTTCAGCCGGGGAAAGAATTCCTCCGCCGTCGCGCAAGTCGCGGCGCTGAGTTGTGCGAGCGAACACAATTTCACCTGGGCCACCGTGTCGGCGATTTCTTTCACGAACGCCGGTTCCCCGCGTTTGCCGCGATACGGCACCGGCGCGAGATACGGGCAATCCGTCTCCAGCATGAATTTCCCCAGCGGCGTGGCGGCCACGGCATCCCGGATATTCTGCCCATTCTTAAAGGTCACAATGCCCGTGTAACTGACGAGGCTGCCAAGTGCGAGAATTTGATTCAGTCGGTCAACGCTTTCGCCGAAACAATGAAACACCCCGCGCGTGCGGGACGCAAACGGACGCAACTGTTCCAACGTGTCCGCGAACGAAGCGCGTTGATGAATGATGCAGTTCAAGCCCAGTTCCACCGCGACTTCTAATTGTTGCTGAAAGAGGTCCGCCTGCTTCGCTTTGTCTGCGGCATCTTCCGCCGCACTGCCGCCGTGCGTGCTGGGCAGCCGATAATAATCCAAACCGATTTCGCCAATGGCGACCACTTTCGAATGCCGGGCCAGCGCGCGCAGTTCCGGTCGCAAATCTGCCGGCGCCGCCAAGGCATCCGCTGGATGCCAACCGACGGCGGCGTAAATGGACGGGTGCTTTTCCGCGAGCGCAATCGCCCGGCGACTGCTGTCGAGGCTGGTGCCAATGGAAATCATCTTGGTAATGCCGGCCGCAGCGGCGCGAGCAAGCATTTCCGGAAAATCCGGTTCGTATTCGGGGTAATCAAGATGCGCGTGCGTGTCGAAGAAGAAGGCCATGACTTATTTGGTTGAGGAGGTGGCGGGCGGAACTGCGAGCGTTTTGAGTTTTTCTTCAATGGCCGGTTTGCCTGGATAATCCGGCGCTTCCAAAAGCAATTGCCGTAAGTCCTCGCTCGCCTCGGCGCGGCGGCCTTGCGCCACGAGCGCGTCGGCCAAATGCAGCCGCAGGCGGAGGCGTTGCTGCGGCGAAGGCTGCAAACGCAAGGCTTGTTGCCACGCGTCCAGGGCGGAATTCGGTTTGCCCAACGCGGCGTACAAGCCAGCAAGTTTTTCCGTGAGCACAGCGCTTTGAGACGATTCGGGAAACTGTTCCAGCAAGCGCACGATCTGGGCTTCGCGGACACCGCGTGCGAGGTTCACGCAAGCCAGCCGGTCCAGCGACCATTCGAGGAGCGGATTCTTCGTTTGTTTCAAATGCGCGTGCAGGGCAGCGGGAGTTTGCTGGAACGGTTGATAGAGCGGATCGCCGATCACGGTGTTTTGCCAGGACAAAGTATTTTGCGCCACCCACGCGGCTTCGCCGAAGGTGTAGCCGCTGAAAAACGCATCGAGAAACAGCGCGATGTTGGGTGTGAATTGCAAGTAAGGTTCGTACACGCAACCCATCGTGCAGGTCGCACCTTGCGCGAGCAGCGGACCGCACCAGAAATTCGACGCGGTGCGCAGCGATTGCGCGCTATAAGAATACAAATGGTAGGCAAAAGCGCCGGGCATGAATTCCACCTTCGGCTGCTTGAAGGGACCGCACACATCGCTGGCATACCAGCCGGCGTAAATCGCGATGTGACTCATCACATAATCCGCCGGCAACGTCGCGGCATTGGTGTCTAATTCCGTTTCAAAACCAAATTGCCGGCACGAATCCGCGCCGTGCAGCATCCACGCGTCGCCGAGATAATAAGTGTCGTTCGTGTGCAAACCCCGCGCGTCCACATAGGCGCGGCCCCAAAGCCCGTCGCGTTCCGCCGCCAACGCCTTGTCCACGAGGCCGGCGGCGATTTCCGGCGTCGGCCCGTCCAGCCGCGCCACCAGCAGAATGCCATTTTGCGGCGTGAGCAACAGGCGATTGGTGCAGCCGTAAAGTTCATTCGGCAAAAAGCCGGCGAGCGGCGGTTTGGTTTTGAGCAAAGGCAACCAGGTCAGTTCGGAATCCACGGCCGCCGCGTTGCTGCGCAATTCCGAGCGCGTGATTTTTTCGGCGATGGCCTCCACCGCCGAGCTTTCCGCCACTTTCAGCGGCACGCCGTAGCACAGAACTGCGTAGCGAATTTTCGAGGCAATCACGCGTTCCACCGAATGCGCCGGGCGATTCGTCGTGGCGGGAAGGGTCACGAGGCCAAATTTCCACAGGCCGGTCGTGGCCAGTTTTTCCGCCAGCGGGTTTTGCAGCAACGCGGTGAATTCCAAGCGCGACATCACTTCATTCGTCGGCAACGCCAAGCCGAACACCTGTCCCGCCGGAATCGCGCGGGCGGCGGCGTAATGCTCGGCTACTTTTTTGGAGGCCGGCAGATTGGAATTATAAACCACCACCACTTCATCGCCGCCGGCGAAGCTGTGCCGCGCGGCGAGAACGAGGAGCAATAAGAAGAAAAGTTTGTTGCGAAAAATCATGGACGCAAAGGGACGCTGGGCGACAAGTTAATTCTTTTTATCAAACAGCGCCGCCCTCATGCCGGGCATTGGTTGCTGATTCGGCCGATCCCAGTACCGAAAACCAGCGCTCCAATCCCAGATGCACCAGCCGAGTTTTTCCGCTTCGGCCGCGCGCCGGAAGGCCGCGTAAAAATTCACGCGCGAAGTGGTGTCAGCCTTGGTGTACGCGCCGAATTCGCCGAGGTGCACCGGCCGACCGTAATACGCGGACCACGCGGCGAGGAATTTCAGCTTGTCCGTAAAGGCGCGTGGGCTGGAGGGATTTTGCGCGGTCGGCAGCGTGTTGTATTGCTCAATCCAATGTTGTTGATAGTTCTTCAATTTCAGATGCGGGTCCGGCACGAGCGGCTGGGCGGGCGGGCCGGGGAACACGATGCCGGTCAGTTGGGTTTCGCCTTTCGTCCAATTCGCGCCCTGATGCGTGAAATTAAACGGGTCGTAGCAATGCACGGAGACGATGACATTGTCGTCCGGCGGCAACACGAGCTGATTGATTTCGGCGATGCTGCCCCAGTTGCCGGGTTCCACAAAAATCGTCCGGTGCGGATTGCTTGCGCGGATGACCTTGATGGCGCGGGCGTACAGCGGGTTCATCAGCTCCGTCGTCGCGTGGTCGTGCGGTTCGTTGTCGAGTTCCAGCGCCAGGCGGTCGGAAAAGGTCGCGTAGTGCGCCGCGATCTGCTCCCAGATTTTCAGAAATTCCGCCGCCGCGTTCGTCGGATCTTGGTCCATTTCGTGGAAGTGATGGATGTTGATCAGCACCGCGAGGCTATTGGCCAGCGCGTTCGTCACGCAGAAATCCGCCTTGGCAAAAATCTCCGGAGCCAGCGTGAAATCCGGCGCGGCGCCAGCGTAATGATGCCAGCCTACCGGCACGCGCACATGGTCAAAGCCCTCGCGTTTCATGGCGGTAAATTCCTCCGCTGTCACGCTGACGCCCCAATGCTGGCCGGGCGGCGCTTCGAGATAATTGCCGAGGTTCACGCCGTGTTGAAAATTGCGGGCGGCGCGAAAGGCCGGCGTGCGGTGGCTGGCCAGCGGCGTCATGCCGGCGGGATTTTGCGGAACAAAATTCGTGGCCGTGACCGCCGCCGCGATGGAAGAACGCCAGCTCAAGGCCAGGAACGTGAGAAAGAATAGAATTTTCATGGCGATTATTCCGCAGTTACTTGCAGGCCGTCCCACGCGAAGGCCACGCCGGGCGGCAGTTCCGCTTGCGCGCTGTCGTGGTCGTAATCATGGGTGAGGTGCGTGAAAAAAGTCCGTTCTGCACCGATGCGGCGGGCGGCGGTCAGCGCTTCATCGAGGCACATGTGCGTGGGATGCGGTTTGTAGCGCAGGGCGTCCAGCACGGCGATTTCGACGCCGCGAATTTTTTCGATGACGGCGGCGGGAACTTCCTTGCAGTCCGTCAGATAGGCAAGCCGTTTGCGGCCGGCCTGCTCGAATAAAAATCCCGTCGTGACGGTTCGGCCGTGCGGCAGATCAAACGGCGTGATTTGCAAATCGCCGAGGGTGAACGGGCCGGTGAGAACGTGTTCTTCGGGAATGAAATATCCCTTGGGCCACGGCCCTTGGTGAAAGGCGTAAAGAAACACGCGGCGCAGATGGGACAGCGTCAGTTCGCTGGCGTAAATGGGCAGCGGCGCATCGCCGCGCAGATCGCAGAAACGACGGCAATCGTCCATGCCGAGAATATGATCGGCGTGGGCATGGGTGACGAGCACGGCGTCGAGCTGATTAATTTTTTCGCGCAGACACTGGAGGCGGAATTCCGGCGGCGTGTCCACGACGAATTTGACTTGATCGGTGACGACGTAAATTGCCGGGCGGGTGCGCCAGTTTTTTGGGTTGGCCAGAAAGGCGGGCGGGTAATCAACGCCGATCAGCGGCACGCCTTGCGAGGTGCCGCTGCCAAGAAAGGTGAAGGAAAAAGCCATGGTTTCAATTCGCGCAGCGAACGTTACCACAGCCGCTAAATTTTGGGCGAACTAATTTTGCGCCCTCGGCCCAGACAAATTTATCGCTGGGACGGGTGCTTATTGCGGCAAATGAACCGCCAAGTGCTCGCGCCGAAAGCGCAAAAACAAAAGCGGCAGCGGCAGGGAAGGATTTGCCGCTTAGACCTGTAAAATTTTAAAAAACCTCAAAAATCGCTGCACGAAACGAAAAACGCCCGCACGAACTGGAATTTCGTCGCACGAAACGCCTCTTGCAAACCCGCGCCTGCCGCCCAATTGGCTTGTTCCCATTCTGCAAGCTGTGGCAACCGGTCGGTAGCCAAAGACGCGTAGCCTAGCGCCAGACGATTCACCGCTAAGAAAAACGGGGCATGGTGTTGGCCATGCCCCGTGGTGAGGTAATGAGTTGCCGCCGGAACGGCGGGCGGATGCGATTACGGATAAACTAGGCGATAAAATTCCGTCGGTTTGGTCGCGTCAACCGGGAGGTTGGTGCTGTT
>TBL_comb47_HYPODRAFT_10006519_pt1 | contig 12591 bp, 13 predicted proteins | sample TroBogypolimnion_40_FD_10682 | JGI IMG/M metagenome (IMG submission 10682)
CAGCAAATTCTTCATATTCTTGACCATTCCATTTCACATTTTTTGAATTAAATAACATATTCATATTTAGAACCTCCGGCTTATCAGAAGAGGCAAACCGAGTAAATAATGTCTTGATTTGATCATCATCTCTGAACCTAGCACTGTATTCTTGTTGAATGTTATTTCGTCCCACACGTCCCAAAGCTTGAATAATTTTTTCCTGTGTTAGTCCCAAATCTTTGCTCAAATATCCATGACAGAATTGATAATTTGTGCCATATATATAGTCGCTATCTGCAATTATTAAGAATAGACGCTGACTGTCTGCTAATTTTTTCATGATTTCAGTATATGCCTTACTTTTATGATTTGCAAATACACCAATTCCTTGCAATAATAATACTTTCCAGCTGTCATCGACATCATTCAAAGACATGATTGCAATAATATCATCTTCATTTACACTACTAGTGAATGTATTTGAATTTGAATTTGTAGGAGCCCATTTTTCCTTATGATATGAACGATTTGGCACAAATAGATCATGAATAGTTGCACTTTTTATTAATTCAGATAACATTACCAATTGTTCTTTAAGTTTAACAATTTCCTTGTCCTTTGATTTATCTATCATTTCTCCTGCAACTTTTTCCTTCTTTTTATTATCTTTTTTATGTATTTTTTCACTTGAGCCAGAACTAGCTCCTGATTTTTTCCCTATTTGCTCTTGTGCTGTTTCTAATTCAGCTTCAATGGATGCGATTTTTTCAGACACTTCATTATTGAAGTCAATTTTATCTTGAATATCTTTCATGACACTGGCAGGGATATTCGCTTGTTGAATACAAAACTTCGCCACTTTTGTAACATCTTTTGCCAAGAAGATAGTAGGTCCATCTGTAAGGGTGTATGCATCTTTAGTAGTCACATATATAGCACAGCTACTTGGGGCAGTTGTTAATGTCATTTTGTTGCCTTTGGGATCTATAGTATTATTCGGTTGAATTTTTTTAGTCCTAGTTTCAGAGAAGAACGCATAAACCATATTCCATTTGTCCTGTAATATATTTTTCAGAGTTTTAAGATAATACATTTTTATAGACTGCATATTAATGTCAGAAGCACTTATAAAGTTTCTGTCAAATCTTGCTGATGATTTTGTTAAATTTAATTCTTCAACATGCAGAATAAACTTTGAGGCTTCATTCAAGTCAAAGTATCTAAGGAGTGTTAGGTTTTCTTCACAATGTTGAACAATTTCAAGGACTTCTTCATAATTATCGCTAGCATAATGAGGCATGACAGTATATCCGTTGTTATTTAAAATAGGAATTGTTTTGCGACAATCATGACTTGCGATGTTGAAAATTCTTGGCTGTTTGATAATGGTTTTGAATGTGTCTTCAGTTATATGCATAAATTCATAATTTTGAAATTTTTGTTCAAAATCACGAATAGTTTCATTAAGTTCATGCATTTTTGGGAGAGTAGCAGATGATAAAACTACATTAGGAATGATATTTTCTTTCCAGTTTTTCTTGATCACTTTGTGTAAGTCATGATCCGCGTAGTCCATAGTAATGGTCGGTTCATCCCAGTAAGTAATAATGTTTTGAGCTCTGTTAAATGACAGCATATAATACATTGCATACAAGTATGATCGTATATCACAAATAATTATTTCTACTTTATCACCAACAGAGTTATCGACCTTTCTAATTCCGCCACTACGTCTGTCTCTAGTATATTCTTTCGCTGCAAAGAAATGCAGACGGATATCATCAGCGGATGAACAACCAAATGCAAATGCAATACGTTTGCCAGCAGAAATGGCGGATCTTGCTAATGCGATACCAACATGTCTAGCAGCACAAACAAATATGATCTTGTAACTTTCCGATAGACCAAGCGGAGTTAGTGTTTTTCCCGTTCCAGTAGGAGCGATATATAGAACTAATTTAGGGCATTGAATTTTACAAACAGTGTATATCTCTTTTTGATGACCATATAGCTGCATATCGCCATATTTTAATAAATTTAAATTACGCTCGATATAATCATAAGCATTTTTAACGATTTCAATTAGTACAACGTCTTTTTCTGTGTTTTCTAGAACCGCACTTACAATCATTTTAACATGACAGTTTACTTTTTCAATATTATTTTGTATTAAATTAATAAGAGTGTAATAATGATACATCCATAATTTATTATTTGCAGTTTTGTAAGAGATCATGAGTTCTAGTTGTTTAATTAGGATGAATTCATATATTTCAGAAACAGTTTCATCAATTGTATCTGATCGACCAATGCGAATTTGATCGCTGCTTTTAAGTTTAATAAGTGGGCAAATTTTAATACAATAAATACTATTGCCATCTTTATCTATTTCTCTTTCCATTTCTATTTCTTGTTCCTCTATAATAGTGTCGTCTTTTTTTGCGCGATATTTGTTATTATCATTAATGAATTTCACATAAGTGATTTTATTTTCTTTAAATAATGCAATAATTCTACTTGAAAAGTGTCTATTATAAAGAAAATCCTCCATTTGTTGACTGTATTCAATCTTTAAAAAGGTAAAGAGTGAATTTGTTTTATTAGTTTTTATATTTACATCTGTAAATCCAGAAGTGATTAATTTTAATATGGCTGCTTCATCTTCAGATACAGGAATTTCAACCGACTCCCATTCAGATTTAGATAGTTTTTGTTGTTTAAGATCCATTTTAATGTGTGTTGTATGTTTAATAATACTTATATCTTTAAATAGATTTAAAATTTCAATTTTTTATTAAAATAAAATAAAATTGAAATTTTTAAAAAGGTTAAAGACAAATGTATAACTATATGATAATATAACAAAAATGTCTAACAAATTACAAATGTCTAATGATTTACAAGTTAAAAAAAATAAAGTTACTATGGTATCATTTGATGGTAACATTGGTTCAGGAAAATCTACGATGATGAAAAAAGCACAAGAGTATTACAAAAATCATGTAAATGTCATTTTTGCAAAAGAACCGGTAGATAAATGGCAGAAAATTCAGGATAAAAATGGCACTGAAATGCTAAAGTTATTTTATCAAGATCAAGAAAAACACGCGTTCAAGTTCCAGATTATGGCGTTTGTTTCTAGGCTTGCTGGATTAAGAGAAATTGTCAATGCAAATTCGGGAAAAGAAATAATCATTATTACAGAGCGTAGTTTGTATACAGATAAAGAAATTTTCGCGAAAATGTTATATGATCAGGACAAAATGTCAGATGTTGAACATCAAATATACATGTTATTGTTTGATGAATTTGCATCAGAATTTGAAGTAAACAAGGTAATTTATATAAAGACTGATGCAGTCAAATGTCATGAAAGGGTTCATATTAGAGCGCGAGAGGGTGAAGAACTAATCCCATTAGCATATTTAGAGGAATGTCACAAATATCATGAGCAGTTTTTAGATTTGGACCGCGGACTATTCAAGGAACAAATAGTACTAGATGGGAACCAGGATATTTATCAAAATACAACTTTGGCAGATGATTGGATGCAACAAATTGATGCGCTCATTTTAAATAACAATACTGACTTAAATAATAGTTTTGATAATTGTATTTAAGTAGAAATATGAATAATATAATATAATAGATCACCATATTAAAATTCTTCGTCATCCGCTATTTCTTCTAGAATAATAGTTTTTTTCTTTTTTTGGGTTTTTATTGCACTCTGCGCAGCCTTTTCATCTTTTATTCGTTGTTTTTCCTTTTCTTTTTTATCCTTTTCAAATTGTTTTGACTTAGATTTAGATTTAGATTTAGATTTTGAATGACTTGATCTAGATTTAGATTTAGATTTAGTATCAAAAAAATCCATTATATATTATAAAAATATTTAAATATTAAAATACAGTAATATTTAAATGGATCCTACTCCTACTCCTATAGTAACTGATATTATTATTATCTGTCCTCATTGCAATTATTCTGTTTTAATTGCACAGCTAAATTGTAGAATTTTTCGGCATGGAACTTTAATTTCAAATGGTCAACAAATTAATCCACATGAAACAAAGGAAGTTTGTGATTATTTTGTTAGTAGTAATATGATATATGGTTGCGGTAAACCATTTAGTATAGTTACTTCAGAACAAGGCGAACACAGTGCAATTATTTGTGAGTATATTTAATTAAATTGAAATAAATTTTAAAGTAATTTATAGTAATATTATCTTATTACTATAAATAAACATGCTTTCAAATATAAATACGCATTTAATTCCTCTTACAAAAGTAAGAAAAAATAATAAAATAGTTCCATTAAACATTAATATTACTTATTCTTTAAATTTTGATGGAGCAAGTAAGGGAAATCCTGGATTATCTGGAGCAGGAATGGTAATCTATAAAAATAAAGAAGAAATTTGGTCTTCTTGTAAATTTCTTGGTAGAAAAACAAATAATCAATCAGAATATAGCGCACTGATTTTAGGTCTAAAGGGTGCTATAGAATTAAAAATAACACGTTTAACAGTTTTAGGAGATAGTTTGTTAGTTATAAATCAAGTTAATGGAATATTTAAGGTAAAATCTGAAATGATCTCCGAATTATATGAAGAAGTTTGCTTGTTAAAGGCTCAGTTTGAATTCATTGAATTTCATCATGTGTATCGTGAATATAACAAACGTGCAGATGAATTGTCTAATTTAGCACTGCAAGATCTACAAAATGAAAAGACATGTTTTGAAATACATGAATTAGATGAAGATTGGATTGAAGAAATAAAATTAGACGATGTGTCTTCAAATAAAAAATCGTTATTTGTGAAAATACCATCGGCTATAAAAACCAAAAACAAAAATAAACAATTATCTATAACAGAGTTTTTCAAAGTTAATTCATTATTCCCTAATATAAGCTAACAAATAGTATTCTAATATTCTAATATTTTAATATTCTAACAAAGATATATTTAATACAGGATGAGGTTTATATCTCAAAATATCTACATCCTTTTCCTTATCTTTTTTGTTAGTTAAAAACAGTTCCTTCCCAAAAATATCTTGTAATAATAGCCATTCAAATAATCCTCCCATGTAAACAAATATGTTATTAAATCCTAGAGACACTAATTGCTGAAATTTTTTATCAACTAGTTCATCATTACAATTTTTGCCATAAATAATAATACGTATATTTCGGTTTTCTCTTAAATACTTATTAATAATCGCCTCTTCTTGATCTACTTTTACAGTATTCGCAATTAAACAGTCTTGAAACCCGATAGGCAGTGTATTTATAAGCATATAGATCTCTGGATTTTTTACAACTGTTTGCATATCTTCATAATTGATTTTTTGCATTGAATAAGAATTGCCCATTTATTAGAGTTATATATAAGTATTTAAATCTTTATTACAAATTTATCTTATTAAATACTTAAATACAAATACTTCATACATTATTACATCTGCAATTAAATTATATATTTTGTAAAATATTTTATAAGCATATATGTATATAAAATGATATATCTATATGCATTTATTGATACTATACAGTCTTCGATAACACAATATTTAGATGAAAAATATATAAAACAAAAATATAAGGATGATAAAATAATAGAGGAAAAAATAAATGAAAAACGATTACAAACTAAAATTGCAGAGGATGAATATATTACGAATGAACTTTTTAAAAATGCAGAAGAGCATAAAAGGCTTATACAAGTTAAACATACAAATGATGTTTCTTTAAATCATAAACTTGCAGAAAGTAAAAATATACAGGGTAAAATTCGGAAAAATAAATCATTTATTAAAAAGTTGTTAGATGAACAAAAACAAAATGATAAAGGTGTTACTATATATGTAAAAAATGATAAACTTATAACTAAACTTATTTTAAAGAACACTAAATTAAGACAAAAATTGGTGAATAATAAACTTATGCATAAACTTATCAAGTATAAATTAGGAATGGGCGAATATTATAAGATCAAAAAGGATCTTAAATTAAATGTACATAATTATGACGAAACTAATGACGAATCTACTATGAGTTATTTAGATTATGTTGTTAATACGAGATTGCACTCCAAAAATAAAAATCATGCGTTTGATGAAGACGATGAAGCAAATGAGAATACACAAAAATGGTTTGTTACGCCGCGTAATGTAAATAAACAAAAGGTTATTCCAATTTAGACATCATATTATATAAGTATTTGAAAAATATGATGTTATTAAAAGGGAAATGATATCATATTTAATTTACAAGGAATAATGTGTTGCATCTTTATCAAATTTCCAATGAAAATTATTAATATGTAAATCGCGCAATATTCTTTCACGCAATCCAGGTGCACTAATATTACAATTTTCAGCAGCAGCCGCGATTGTATCAAAAAATGTATGTTCGCCAGTAGAACAACAGACTTTTATAACTGGCTGATCTGAATATTGGTCTTCCTTTGAAATTCCATGCCATCTCCATAAAAATCCTTGACATTTTTGAGAATTTCTACGAGCATTGCCAATTGCTGAACCAGTAGTCAATCCTAGGGCTCTTCCTGCAGCTTCTGTGCTTTTATATGTTGCGACAACTTCTCCTGTTTCTATGTGAATTTGGTCAATAGCTCTCATAGATTTTCTAACCTGAGGAATATCAGGGTCATTTGATTCAGTTGTGCTATTTTCAATTAAATTACCATCTAATATATTAGACATTTTATCCAAATCTTTACTGTTTTCTACTAACATTGTTTCTAATTTTAATGTAATATCTAATACCTTTTTAACAGTTTCATATGAACCTTCAAACGTATTACTTCCAATGCTTGTTAATGATTTTTTTAATAAAAACATCATTATTTTTTCTGAAAACGGATATAATACTTTTACATTATATTCCATCATGCCATTTGGATCTAAATTTGTTAAATTGTTAGTTAATGTTTCAAAATCTTTTTGTCTCACAATAGAACATTTATATCTTAATTCGTCACATTTAAATGCATATAAAAAATATCCATATTTACAAATAGCAAAATTGCTTGCGATTTTCTGTTGATATTCATTAGTAACATCAGACTTATAATTTAACAATTCTGATGTTAATTTTTCTATTTGATCATCTTTAGATTTATTTTGCAATTCCGACTGTCTTAGTTCTTCTTCTAATCTAATATTTTTGTCAACTAACAAATTATAATTTTCAATATTATATTCATTTTCTTTTATAATTTCCTTGATATGTTTATCAATTTTATCAATAGTGAAATTATTATTATCTAGTGCCAACATCTCTCTGTAATTTTCATTAGTATAATCTGGATTATCTACTGTTAGTGTTCTGATTTGTTTCTTTAATAACGGATGCCGTTTAATCGCATTTTCAATTTCTATTTTATTTTTTACCTTAAATGCTGCAACCAATCTAAAATTTAAAAAGTTCTTTTTATGACATTTAATTCTCTCTGCTAAATTATTACTTTGACCAAATTTAATTAAATCTTCATTATGTAATTTTGGCGCCTTACCAAGAGTTTTGTTATCTATTTTGCCGTAATAAATACACTGAGTATTTAGTGGAAATTGTGAAATTAAAGTGTCTTCTAATAATTGATCTTTATCTTTTATTGATTGTATCACATGGGTCTCTAGTAGTTGTGTGTTAGATTTTAATTGTATTGTATTTGCTTCTAGTTGTATTTTTAATTCAGAATTTTCTTCTTGTACGACTTCGTGTAATATTTCTTCTAGTTTCATAAAATAATCATGCACTTCGTCTGCCTTCTTTGTTCCAGCTTTTAAACAAAATGATTTAAATGCCTTGACAGTTAACATAATTATTTCTTTATTATGACCACCTTTGATGTGTTCGCCTGGTTGAGCGAGCGATATTTTATAATCAATATCTAATATAAATTGTCTTTCTAATAAGTTTTTTGCCCTTATTTTTTGACTAAATCCTAACCAATTCCATACATTATCTAAGTCAATAACAAAATCTTTTTTTGGATCATAATTTAAGTAACAATAAAAACTAGTAACAAATAATTGTTGTTCAAATTCAGTGAAATTCTGTTGTATTTTTGTTAGCATTTTGCCATTGTAACTGCCGGAAAGTTTGGTGATTGGATTGTTCTCAATAAGGTCAACTATGTTTAGATCTTCCATTATAATTTATTATATCTAATTGTCTTTAAGTTGTTTTGCACAATATCGCTATTGTTTTCCGAAATCAATAACGATATTAAATGAGACCTAATTAAACTGAACTACGATCTCCACCTTTTCTTTCTTGATGCTCTTTGTAGCGGAAACCGAAAGTTCTTCGCGTTTTTTTCGCGTCTTGGAATTATCCCCGACAAGTAACAATTCTTTGCGCTTTGAAGTGCTGTTACGGTTATTCATGTCCTTTTCAATTGTTTCATAATTTTTTTCGATGTAATCAACCACTTTATTTTCCAAAGCCCATTTAAAGAAATTTAGTTGGCCAATTGTGGTCTCAATGCATTTGTCACCTTTATACGGAATACTTATTCTTTCCCACCTACAAAAAGGATCAAAACGGCGCTTACTATATGCTTTTAGCTTCAATTTGTAGTCATCATAGACTTTAAATCTTCTGGCAACATTTTCCACGGTTTGATCAATTACGTATAGAGTGTAATATTTCTTGGCGTAGTTTGTCGCGAACCAGTCCACAATGCGTAACGATATTTTGGATTCGCCTGTAATGATCCTGAGCATTTTATCGAGATTATCGTTGTTGGCACCATTATTTTCGGTCTTATAAAAGACCATTAGATTTTTAAGTAGTAGGTCATTTTGTGTTGTATAGGTAGAATTATTACTCATTATTTATGACTTCTTAAAAGTTATTTAAGTTGTTTTAAATAATATATATTTAGTCATAATTAAATCACAATCAAAATAAATTAAAATATCAAAATATACTATTATGGACAACTTCATGAATGAGTATTTTGGCCCTTTGGGTAAAGAATATTGTGTGTATTTTTATGTATTATCTATTGTCTTTGGAGTAACGTTTGTGCTTGGATTGATATCTGTTGGAACATTTATTGTTTTGCATCACAAAAAAGTGGATACGCTATTTATAGCTAATTCCTTCTTTTTATTATTTAATTCCTTTTTTGGATATTTAGCAAATCGGCTATTAAATACAATGTGTATTAAAAGCTTGTAATTAAATATTTTCCTCCATATTTTTGATTTTTTCATGACTTGTGTTGATTGGTTTTAGGAACATATCTCTGACAACAATATCATTCACATAACTTGATTGAGCGGTTAGAAATGGATTAGCTCCTCTCTGTTGGACTAATTCGCGACCAGCTGCTCTATTATCTATTTCTTCTCTTTTGTTACTAGATGATATATTATGTTCATTATTGTGATCATTATTATGTTCATTATCATAGTCAATATCTTCTAATGATTGATTTATTGCGTTTTGTTGCGAGTCATATTCTGTTACATTACTATCATTTGTTGAAACTTGTGTTTCAATTCGTGCACTTTTATAATAAGGTTCACCTAATGTCCATTTCCAAAAATACAAATCCATATTTATTATTATATTATTATAATAATGAATATTTAACCTTAAACCTTATAATATATTTCACCTTATAACACGTGTAATTGTCAAATTCTTAGTTATAAAGAAATCGTCTTTGTTAGTTCGCCTTCTTTTTAAATTACATTCTAAACAAGCCATTACCAAATTATTTTTATTATGGCCTATATCATTATTGATCCGATCTAGGCTCCATTGTTTCATTTCTCTAACAAATTCATATAGCAAATAGGTTTCACATGAACAATAATGACACTTAAGATCAGATGCATTTAACAAATCAATCACGTGTTCAAAGGTTACAAATTCTGGTTCTAAAAACATGTTTTTTAACATATCTTGTTGTTTATAACTGGATATTTTGGTTTTAATGTGACTAATGATAAAATTATTTAATTTATTATTTAATTTATTATTTGTTAAAATGGTATTATCAGGCATTTTTATATTTTTTAATATTTCTAATTGAATTTCAAATGAAAGGTCTTCATCATTTAATCCCCATGTGTTAGTTTCAACCTTTTTCTTCTTCTCTTTTTGCGCGAACATTAGATCAACCTTTTTCATTTGATATTTTGTTGTTGTTCCAGTAAACAATATTTTTTTTGTATCTGTATTTGTATTTGTATTTGTAGTTTTATGTGCAGTGTCAATAGCATTTAGATCAGAAACATAAATTCTTTTTATAAGATCCATGATAATTTATATATTTTATAATATATTATAAAATCAATATAAATATTTATTGTTAATATAATATTTAAAAAACTGAGTTAAACTCAACTTGACATATTAATATATATTATAACATGATGCAAAAAGAAACAAAGGAACCTTCAGAATGTAATGAACTTAAATCCATCAAATATAAGACCTTATTGATGAATGGAATTGTATGGCCTGAAACAAAATCTTCTAGTGATCTTGTAAATTTAGATAAATTTCTAGAAAATGAAAAGAATAGTAATGCAAATGAACCATGGAGCAAACTTGACAAAACTGCTAAAATAAAAAAACTTACATATTTTGCTGAAAATTATAAATTAGAACATTCTTTATCCGACGAAGAATATAGTAAACTAAAATTATTTTTAAAAGATTGTCTTGATAGAAAAAAATTACAAAGAGTTAAAGATGTAATATATGATAAGACAAACGGCGAAGTTAAAGATGTTCCTGCTCTTTATCACAATAAACAGTCCAATCATTTTACACTTAAAAACACTGATAAACATATTTCAACTACAAGAAGTTTAGCACCCAAAAAGGTTAGAGGAACTGCTAAAAATGTGGTTAATTACGACTCTGATACATCTATATGAAAATGAAAATATTTGTTTTGTCTATTTACGTATCTATAACTAATTATATTAATATAAAAACATCTTGATATATTAATATATATGACTAACTCGTCCCTTACTAACTCGTTCCTTACTAACATTATTGATCTTATTGAACCCGATAATAGTTCATTTTTCAATGAAGAAGAAGCACATGAATTATATGAAACATGTATTCATATAATGGAAGAATTTATTACAAATAATCCCACAATTATTACTGAACCTGATTTTGATGAGATTTTTGAAGAAAATATTAATGAATTAATGGAATCACATTTTGAAAATGATATATTTTACAACGAAGAAGCGGAAGAAGAATTGGAAGAGATTATTAATCATGCAAAAACAATCTTTTTTAAAGATTTTATGCCTATACGCTCATATCCTTCTTCTATTATTTTAAAATTAGATGATATTGATTATTATTATTTAGAAGAACAAATTAATGTGCTTAAAGGTAAGCCTCAGCCGGTCCAGCGAACTAAAGAATGGTATGAATTTCGTCACAATCTTATTACAGCAAGTAATGCTTACAAAGCATTTGAAAGTCAAAGCACCAAAAATCAACTTATTTATGAAAAATGTCAATCTAAAATAGAATTAGATCAAGATCTAACTAGTGATACAAAATTCGTGTCAGTGCAAATGGTTAATGTTAATTCTTCATTGCATCATGGACAAAAATATGAACCTTTATCTGTATTAGTATATGAAGACATGTATAAAACAAAGATTGATGATTTTGGCTGCATTCAACACGAAAAATACTCATTTCTTGGAGCATCTCCCGATGGAATTAATGTTTTTAACGGCTCTTTAAGATATGGTCGCATGTTAGAAATTAAAAATATTGTTAATCGCGAAATTGACGGCATTCCTAAGAAAGAATATTGGATACAAATGCAACTTCAAATGGAAGTATGCGATCTTGATGAGTGTGACTTTTTAGAAACTAAATTCACAGAATATGAAAACGGAGAAGCATTTTACAATGATGCAACTGATAAAAGAAAAGGAGTAATTATGTATTTTCATACAAAAACTGGAACACCTTTTTATAAATATATGCCATTTGAACATATTGGATATGAAGCAATTAATAAGTGGCAGGAACAAATGATTGATTTATATCAAACACCGCAATACAATTATGTTTGGATGAAAGATTGTTATTGGAAACTTGATATTATTAGTTGTGTGTTAGTTTGTAGAAATAGACAATGGTTTAAAGATAATGTTGCTGGTCTGGCTGAAATTTGGGCGACTATTGTCGCCGAACGTGTTTCCGGATATGAACATAGAGCACCAAATCGCAAATCAAAAACAATAGATAGCTCTAGTAATAATAGTAACAGTAATAGTAACAGTAACATTACTAGTAATGGTTGTTTACTTAATTTCAATAAGGAAAGCGGAAAAATAACTGTAATTAAAAAGGACAATCCTACTCCTACTCCTATTACCAATCTAAATATTCATCCATTTTTTAACATTTCATAAGAGAAGCAAAAACATGGATCTAATATAATATGTTCTCATTAGTAGGAATAGAAAAAAATAATGCATTTGGTTCACTTCTGTAATATCCTACACGAGCACCCGGACCTTCTTCTGCGACAGGGAGTGTTACAATTTCATTAGATTTATTTT
>TBL_comb47_HYPODRAFT_10006522_pt1 | contig 12589 bp, 5 predicted proteins | sample TroBogypolimnion_40_FD_10682 | JGI IMG/M metagenome (IMG submission 10682)
AGGCCCGGAACGGAGCCGAGGCGTTGACACTTTTTGCCAAGCAGCGCCCGGATGTCGTGTTGATGGACGGCATTTTGCCCGACATGCACGGAGTTGAAGTCACCCGCCGGATTTTGGAGCGGCAGCCGGAGGCGAGGATTATTGTGGTTTCCATCAACGAGACCGCGGAGGATGTTCACCGTGCGATGGAAGCCGGCGCGCTAGGCTACATTCCCAAATCCTGCGAGAAAGAAATGATCGTCCGCGCCATTCGCGCCGTCGCGGCCGGCGAACATTTTGTCGCCCCGCACCTCGCGCGAAAACTGGCCGAGCGCAACCTGCTGACTTCGTTAAGCGCCCGCGAAATCGAGGTTTTGCGGATGATTGCCCAAGGCAGGGCCAACAAGCAAATCGCTGCTGCTCTAAATTTGAGCGAGGCCACGGTGAAAACGCACATCGCCCACATCATGGCCAAGCTGGACGCGCCCGACCGGACGCGGGCTGTGACCATCGCGATGGAACGCGGATTATTGCGAGCTTGAATGAAACCACTTTTTCAATAAAGGGGAAAACAGGAATGCGATTTAATCTGAAAACACGATTTGTCCAATGCGCCTTGGCGATGCTCTGCCTGCATTTTCAAATCGCGAACAGTGCGGAAGTTTTTTCGGTTCGACATTTCGGCGCCACGGGCAACGGAACAAATTCGGATACCGCTACCATTCAAAAGGCCATTGATGCTGCCTCGATTGCCGGCGGGGGAACCGTAGTTTTTTCGGCGGGCACTTACCTGAGCGGCTCAATTTTTCTCAAAAGCCATGTGAAGCTTCGATTGGATCAGGGCGCGATGCTTTTGGGTAGTTCGCGGCGCTCCGATTATCGCAAGGTGAATTTTCTCGCGCTGATCATCGCTGATAAACAAGACGATATCGGCATCGAAGGGGCGGGCATCATCAACGGCAACGGCAGATTGCTCGCGGTGGGTTATGATATGCCTCTGACCTCCGGCAAATGGCCCAACGCCGGTGAAGCCGAGCGACCGGTTGTCATCAATTTTCGCCGCTGCCGGAACATCGCCATCCGCGACGTCACGCTGACGAACAGCGCTTGCTGGATGCAACTTTACCGCGACTGTGAAAATGTCACCGTCGAAAACATCATGGTGCGCAATATGTCCGCTCTCACCAACGATGGACTGGACATTGACGGCTGCGCTCACGTCGTCGTGCGCGGCTGCGACATTGATTCCGAGGACGACGGCATCTGCCTCAAATCCACCGACAAAGCCTGCGACGATGTTCTGGTCGAAAAATGCCGCGTGCGTTCCACTTGCAACGCCTTGAAATTCGGCACCGCCTCATTCGTCGGTTTCAAAAACATCGTCTGCCGCGCCTTGGAAATTTACGACACTTATATTTCCGCCATTGCGCTTGAACTGGTGGACGGCGGCGCGATGGAAAACGTGCAGATCAGCCGCATCAAAATCACGGATTGCAACAATGCCCTCTTTCTTCGTCTGGGACACCGCAATGGAAAGGCTGCGGTGGGTTCGTTTCGCAACGTGACCATCAGCGATGTCACCGCCGAAATTCCTAACCGTCCGCAGTCAGCTATGAATAAATTCCCAACGGCCTGGCGGCATCGTTGCACCACACTCGTGACCGCTTCCATCACCGGACTGCCTGGCCACCCGGTGAGCAATGTTACGCTTACTAACATTTCCATCTTGTATGGCGGTATCGGCAGCACGCCGCAGTCTGACCACCACTGCCTTGATCAATTGGACAAAATCCCGGAATGCGCGGACAACTATCCCGAAAGCAAAATGTTTGGCGTGTTGCCCGCGTGGGGCTTTTACTGCCGCCATGCCGAGGGCGTCAATTTTGAAAATGTCACTATTCGCCTGAAAGGAAAAGATTATCGCCCGGCCTTAGTTTGCGACGATGTGCAAAATCTTCAGCTCGATGGCTTCCATGTTTTGTCCGCCGGCAAGGAACCGGTCATTTATTTGAACGAGGTGCAAGGAGCCGTAATTCGCAACAGCCCCGCACCGCCAGAAACTATCAGTTTCATCAAAACCAACGGAAACACTCGCGATCTTATCGGACCATGAATTTTACCGACTATATTTTAAGCGGTCGAATTGTCCGTCTCACAAAATGCTTTTGCATCGGCTTTTGTTTTATTGCGGCAACGAAGCTTATGGCAGCAAATGATGGCGACTTGCGTCCATTGCGTTACACGGCGCAGGGAACGGATTTCGTCATCACCAACGGCGCGGAATTTTTCAACCGGCCGCTTTATGGCGGCAATGCCGGCTTTCGCATTGAGGGCGGCGACCGTCCGGAGTTTGCTTTCTTTCTGCCCGGTCGCGGCGGCAATTTGCGGCTTGGATTATTGCCGCAGAATCAGGCTGCCAACAAGCAACCCATTTGGCTGGAGGACGCGCAAACCATCATCGCCCGCTATCGTCCCGGTTCCATGGTTTATGAAATCCGCGATCCGCTGCTCGGCCAAGGTTCGCTAACTGTCACCGCGATTCCGCTGGCTGATGCCGAGGGATTGGTCATTCGCGTAGAATCCACTGCGGACGTCGGATTGGTGAAATTGTTTTGGGCTTACGGCGGCGCGAATGGCGAACGCGGCCGACGCAACGGCGATCTCGGTGGCGAGCGCGTGCCGATCAGCCAATTTTTTCAACTCAAACTGGATTATTGTCGCAGCAATGTTTTCCACATTCGCCCCGATGGTTTTACACTCCCGACCAAAAGCGGCACGATGCTGGCAGTTACTTCTGGCGCGAACAAACCCACAGTGGCTGATGCCAGCAAATGGACTTCGCCGGTCGCTTTGCTAACTTCTTTGAGCAAACCGACAACTACGCCGGTAGTGGTGCAGGAAATTTCTCTTCAAGCGGGCGCGCCGATATTCATCGCGTTCCAACTGGTTCGACCGGGAAAAACGCCTTTGCTGCGCGCGGATGAACTGGCCAAAGTTGTTTCGGCAGCGGAAACCCACCAGCAGGAACTTGCCGGACGCATTGGCGTGGAAACGCCGGACGATTACATCAACGCCGCCGCTGCTGCGGTGAGCGTGGCGGCGGACGCGGTGTGGGACGAAAAGGAAGGCACGTTCATGCACGGCGCAAACGCGTGGCGCGTGAAACTGCTCGGCTGGCGCGCGGCTTATGCCGGCGATGCGCTCGGTTGGCATGACCGCACGCAGCGGCATTTCACCGGCTTTGCTTTGAGGCAGAATACGAATGCTATTCCCGAAAAAACTCCACCCGCCGACGAGGAATTTAATCTGTCCCGCAACGAGTCCGCGCTGCACAGCAACGGCGATTTCGCCGACGAGGAGCCGCATCATTACGACATGAACCTTGTCGCGGTGGACACTTTTTTCCGACACCTGCTCTGGACGGGCGATTTGGATTACGCCGCAAAAATGTGGCCGGTGATTGAACGCCATTTGGCGTGGGAGCGGCGGCTTTTCCGGCGGCCGTTTGGCACGGACCAATTGCCGCTCTACGAAGCCTACTGCTGCATCTGGGCCAGCGACGATTTGGAATATAACGGCGGCGGCACCATGCATGCGACGGCCTACAACTACTGGCACAACCTGATGGCCGCGCGCGTCGCCAAAAAGCTCGGCAAAGATCCGTCGGTTTACGAGCACGAGGAGGAATTGATTCGTCAGGCGATGCAGCGCGAATTGTGGCTGCCGAATCTTGGCTGGTTCGCCGAGTTCAAGGATTATCTCGGTTTGCAAGCCGTCCATCCGAACGCGGCGGCATGGACGTTTTACCACACGCTTGATTCGGCGGCGGCGACGCCGGTGCAGGCGTGGCAGATGTCGCGTTTCGTGGACACGCAGCTTGCGCACATTCCGCTCACCGGTCGCGGCGTGCCGCCGGGAAATTTTCAACTGCCGCCGACGAGCTGGATGCCTTACATGTGGTCCATCAACAACGTCGCGTTGGAGGAATCAGCGCACACGGCGCTCGGCCTGTGGCAGGCGGATCGCGCGGACAGCGCGTTTCCGTTGCTCAAAGGCGCACTGCTCGACAGCATGTTTCTCGGCACCTGTCCGGGCAACGTCGGCATGACCACGGCTTTGGATGAATATTCCGGCGAGAAATACCGCGATTTTGGCGACAGCATCGGCATCACTTCGCGCGCCTTGGTCGAGGGTTTGTTTGGTCTCGCGCCGGATTTGCTCGCCGGCGAATTGCGCGTCCGTCCCGGTTTTCCGCCGGACTGGAATTCCGCTCGCATCCATCATCCCGACATTGGTTTTGAATTTCACCGCGACGGATTGAAAGAAACTTTCGTCATCGAATCGAAATTTTCCAAGCCGATGACGCTGCGGTTGCAAATCGTCGCCTTGCGTGATCATGTCGCAAAAGTTCTTGTGGATGGCGAGCCGGCGCCATGGCGGGCTTTGGCGGAAAGTGTCGGCACGCCGCGCATCGAAATCACCGCCCCGCCCGCATTTAGAAATGAAATCACCGTCGAATGGAGCGGTGGAAAGATTGAGCCGGTGGCGGTGGAGAAAATTTGCGCCGTCGGCCAGCCGCTGGAAGTGAAATTCGACTCGGCGAAAATTGTTGAACTGTTTGATCCGCAAACCGCGTTGACCAATGTGACGCTGCGCGGAAACGAATTCGCGGCGACGACGGTTGGCGCGCTTGGTCATCGTACCGTTTTCGCCAAAGTGCAGCAGGAATATTTGCAGTGGTCGCAGCCGGTTGCTTTGGAATTGCGTCAGCCGTTGGAAATCATCGCGTCCAGCAGACAGGACGTGGAAAATCTTCGCTTCCGGTTGCATAACAACACGGCCAACGATTTGGTGGCGGATGCGGAAATCCATTTTAGCGGGCGCACGCTGAAGCGTCATCTGGCCGTCCGTGCGGCGCAGGAATCGGAGGAAATTATTTTGGCCGCCGCCGGTTTGCCGCCCGGATCGCAACCGGTCTGTGTGGAATTCAGCGGCGATCAAAAAGTCGCAGGCGTGGTGGTGAACTGGTGGCTCGATCCCGACCGCGCCGTCATGAAATGGGAGACCGTGGATCTCACGCCGTATTTCAATGACCGGGTCACGCAGATTTTCCGCAATGAGTATCGCTCGCCGCGCTCGCCGTTTTGCTCGCTGGCCTTGCCCAAGCAGGGTATCGGTGCCTGGTGCGATTACCAAACGACCGCCGACATTGACGATTCTGGTCTGCGCGCGGTAGCGGCAAAAAACGGCGAAAATTTTCCCACGCCGATGGGCGTTCCGTTTCAAACGCCGTCAGCCGCAGCGGAGAAAAATATTATTTTCACATCGCAATGGGACAATTATCCGCAGGCAGTCACCGTGCCGCTCACGGGAAAAGCGTCGCGAGCCAGCCTGCTGATGGCCGGTTCGGCAAATCCGATGCAGTGCCGCTTTGACAATGGCGAAGTGGTCGTGACTTACACCGACGGTTCCACCGAACGGCTCGTGCTGCGCGAACCAACAACTTGGTGGCCGATCGAGCAGGATTACTTCGTGGACAAGTTCGCCTTCGCCCGACCGGAGCCGATGCCGCCGCGTGTGGATTTGAAAACCGGCACGGTGCGCGTGTTGACACCGGCAGATTGCCGCGCGAAAAACCGCATTATTCCCGGCGGTGCCGCCACGGTGCTGGATTTGCCGTTAAATCCGGCGAAGAAATTGAAATCGCTCACGCTGCGAACGTTCAGCAACGAATTGGTCATCGGCCTGATGGCGGTCAGCTTGATGCGCGAGAATCCATGATCGGGCTTTGACTGGCAAATATCCGCCGAAAGGATGATGCCCCGATGATTGCCAGATTTTTAAATGACGCCATGATCGGGAAATGAAATCACCACGCATTTTTTTTGGCACGCTGCTGGCGTTATTTTTTCTGGCGACAATGCCGGTTAGCTCGGCGGAAGTTCCGTTGCACAATCCGGTGTGGGTTTCCGAGGACAACCTGCGCGATCCTTCGGTGTTGAAAGTGGCCGGCGGTTATCATTTGTTCTACTCGCGTTTTGTCGGCACCAACTGGGCCTTACCGTCGAGTTGGACGATTGCCAGAACATTCACCAAGGACTTTGCGGAATTCGCCAAACCGGAAAATGTCTCGCCCCAAGGCTACGCGTCGCCGGGCGATGTGATTTTCTGGCACGGACGTTATCTGTTACCATATCAAAGTTATCCCACCAAGCCCACGCTGCTGTGTTTCAGTGAGTCCTCAAACCTGCAGACATGGTCAGTGCCAAAAACATTTTTGGCCGAGGCGGCGCAGTTACCGTGGAACACCTACCATCGCGTGATTGATCCGAGTTTCGTTTTGGAAAGCGACACGCTGCATTGTTTTTTTGTCGGCTCCTGCGACACGACAAACGCGGCGGGAAAAAAGCTGCGCGCCAATTTACTGGGCCACGCCATCACGCACGATCCAGATTTGCAACACTGGGAAATTCTGACTAAGGATTCGCCTTTGATTGGCATTTCTGCAAGCGCGCCCGACGGCGTGGAAAACGTGATGGTGTTCCGCACCGGCGACCACTGGACCATGATTTACAGCGAGGGCTTGGAAAATCAGCACTTGGCGCTGGCCACGTCTGGTGATTTGCGAAGCTGGAAATTGGGAGGGCCGATTGAGATTTCCCGCCAAAAATGGATGAGCCGCAAATACGGCGCGCCGTTCGTCTGGCGTGATGACGCTGGCTGGCGCATGATTTTGATGGGGCAGAACGATCAGGGTCGCACAACATTTGGGCTGCTGGATTCTCCCGATGGCCGCCACTGGACGTTACTTCCAGAATAGGCGGCGGCTGTCGTGGCATCATCCAAAAGGATGATGGTCGGTCCGTGGACAACTGATTCCGAAAAATGGAAAATAGGCATAATAAATCCCATGCAGAATTTTTGCCGACCTATGCACAGTAAACACTCAACCTCGCGCGACAAGACTAGCATTGCTTTTACTTTGATTGAACTGCTGGTGGTCATCGCCATTATCGCCATTCTAGCGGCGATGCTGTTGCCGGCGTTGTCCAAAGCCAAGCAGAAGGCGCTTTCTATCCAGTGCGTCTCCAATCTCAAGCAAACGGGCATAGCGATCTTGATGTATGCTAACGACAACAATGATGTGTTGCCGGGGCCTTGCTCCACAGGACAAACGTCCTGCTATTATTCCGTCGTCACCGGCAATTCGTATTTGGGCTACTATCTGGCTACTTACATGGGAGCGAAAGCACCGTCATCGCTACCCTATGGATCGGCCAATTATCTTCCAGCCATGTTCTGTCCTGGCTACGGAAAGTTTTCGCCGCTGACTCCCACGGTGGCCATGTCACAGGTCAATTACATGGTCACCGTTCCTTATTCGAATGGGCCAGTGAATGTCACTTGGGCGAATGTTCCCTTTGGTTATCCCGGAGGTCCCAGTGTGGCCGCCTCAAAGTTGGGCAATATCGGCACGTTGGGGCCTATTTCAGAGGTATTTGCCGTGTCAGACGTGGATTCCCAGCTTTGGCCCGGCAATTGGGCGAACGTCGCGCCGACTTCCACCCATGGCACCATTCGCAATCGGATTTATTTCGACTGGCATGCAAAATCTTTCAAAGGGACCAATTTGAACACCATCGTTTCCAATTAACACAAACCAACAAATTCACAGATCAAATCCATAAATCATCAACCTCGAAAACAAACATGAAACAAATTCAGTGCAAACCAAATTCGGCTTCCCTCCGACACCCCATGCTGGCACTTCTGCTATTGTTAGCATTGCCCTCCGCCGTATTCGCTCAAGTTGCTTTGACCTGGAGCGCCGACGGCTCTGGCGGTTCCGGCACTTGGGACGCGGGGATTACGCCTGATTGGTATAACGGCTCACCGGTCGTCTGGCCGGCAACTTCCAGTGGTGGCGACACGGCCACTTTCGCCGGAACGGCCGGCACTGTTAGCGTTGCCAGTGGCGGTGTAGCAGCCACATCTCTCTTTTTTAACGCGAATGGATATAATTTAGCAGGTAGCGGAGTTTTGACGTTGGATGGCAGCTTGGCAGTTCCAACCATTGATGTGGGTTCTGGGCTGACAAACACTATTGGTTCGACCATCGGCGGCACAAACGGATTCTCCAAGGTAGACACGGGCACTTTAATTCTCTCTGGAAACAACTCGTTTTCAGGAAACGTAAATTTTGGCCCAGGAACCGGCGGTGGTCCGGCCGAAGGCACCATTCGGATAACCCAGTCCGGAGCTTTGGGTGTTCTAGGTGGGCATGTTCAGGTTGACGGCAGCACAAATCAAATCATCGCCATTCGCGACAGCGGAGATTTGCTGGAACTCGACGGTTCAGGCGGCGACATAACGCTGCCAAGCTACGAAGTATTTGTTGTAAGTGGTGCTAACGGCGTGATACGCAACGTAGCTGGGAACAATACCATCACCGGCTCAATTCTTCTTAGCACCGGGAATGGCGACACCACCATACTCAGCGATGGCGGATCGCTGACACTGGCGGGAACAATTTTTAGCGGGTCCTCAAGTCATATTTTCAGACTCCAAGGCACCAACACCACTGTGAACACCATCAGCGGAGCCATTACTAATGGCACTGGCGCAGCCCTAACTACCCTCTGGAAGCGTAGCGGAAATAGCATTTGGCAAGTCACAAGTTCTAATATCTTTGGTGGGGGAACATTCGTTGGGGCAAGTGGATTAAATGCTTCACCCTACGTCAACGACGGAATTCTCCGTTTGGCAAATAGTAACGCCACCGGAACTGGCGCCATTACCGTCTATGGTGGCTACGAAGCGGGCAATTTGGACTTGGCTGGGAATGTTTCTATTACGAACTCATTGGTTATCTATAGTCGGCAAGGCTTCACCTATCCGCCGATAAATAATTTTTCCGGAACTAATGTTTTGTCCGGGACGATAAGTGTATCGGCCAATGGTTCACGGCTGGCATTTCAGTCGCAGTCAGGGCTGTTGACAATATCAGGCAGCCCCATGACCGGTTCAGCCAGTGGCCGGGCGCTAACCTTCCTTGGCGCAGGCAACGGTGTTTTTGCAAAAAACGCCACCACTAATATCGTCGGATCGGTTTATATGTTGGGCACTGGCATCTGGACGATGTCTGGAACCAACAGTTATCAAGGAGCCACCACAGTAACCTCCGGACAATTGCAATTTTCCAAGGAATTGTCACTTTACACAAACACGCCGGCGAGCTGGGTGGCGAGCAATATCCTGGTTTCGAGCGGTGCCACACTGGCCTTGAACGTCGGAGGTGCGGGTGAATTTACCAGCAGCGATATTAGCACATTAGCCGCTTTGGGCAGTCCCACCAATGGCTTCATGACCGGTGCGATATTGGGGTTGGATACGAGCGATGCCACCAGTGATTTCACTTACAGTCCGAACCTGATCAATCCCAACAGCACGAATGTTCTTGGATTGTCAAAACTCGGAGCTAATCGTTTGGTCCTCTCCGGCAACAATTCCTACAGCGGCGGCACGACTATCAACGGCGGCACGTTGGTCGCCGCGAGCACCTCCGCCTTTGGCGCGGCTGGCCGGATCGTTACAATCAATGATGGCGCCTCCGTTGACTTCGCAACGGATACGTCCGCGAATGCTTATGTGCTGAATGTGAATTCCGGTGCAACGGGCACGGTGCTCGTGAATCGGGCCACTACGGGCGCGGCAATCACGCAGGCGATGGGCAATCCGACCATCGCCAATGGCACCTTGAATGTTCAGGCCGGCTCCCACGTCAGTAGCGGGACACCTACCTTGCAATTTTCCGGAATGCAATTGTCCGCCGGTGGCAGCGGGACGGCCACCCTTAACCCGACGACGGCAAACATCGTCATCGCCGGGAATGTGACTCGGCCGGGCATTGGCGCAAACTCGCTGACGCTCGGCGGCACGAGCGCGGGAAACATTATTTCTGGCAGCATCACCAACGGGGTGTCTGCCTTGGCCGTCATCAAAACCAATTCCAGCACCTGGACCCTTTCCGGCAACAACGCTTACACTGGCCCGACCACCATCAGCCAGGGCATCTTGAGCATCACCGGTTCGCTTACCAATTCTACCGTCACCAACAACGGCGGCACTTTGACCGGCACCGGCGTCATCAATGGCCCGGTCGTCATCGCTTCAGGCATCTTGAATTCTGGCGTTTCCACCGCGCTCGGCGAAACGCTTACCATCAAAAACAATCTTACCCTCAACGGCACGGCGCTGATGCAAATTGGCAAATCCGGTTCCACTCCGGTCAGCGACAGCATCGTCGGGGTGACGAATATCACTTACGGCGGCAATTTGATTGTGACTAACGCCACTGGCGCAACTATCAATGGCGGTGATTCATTTGTGTTGTTCAGCGCTTCCGGCACCAAGACCGGCAACTTCACCAACATCGTCGTCACTCCAGCAGTGCCCAGCTTGATCGCCTCGTTCAATCCGACGAACGGCACGTTGAGTTTTGCTTCCGCAATCGTCGCACCGCCAACGCTGAATTTTACGAATAACGGCGGCGGCAGTTTGCAGTTCTCCTGGACGGGCAGCTTCAACCTTCAGTCGCAAACAAACACATTGGCTACCGGCTTGAACACCAACTGGGTTGATTATCCCGGCGGTAACACCAGCCCGGTCAATGTAACCGTGGATCCGGCCAAAGGTAGCGTGTTTTTCCGCCTGAGCCAGTAATCGCACCAGCGACAGTGAATGGTTAATCTCTATCCGGCTATGGGTTGGCCGGATGGATATGAGGGGTAAGTTGGGGTATCCGGCCCGCAGTGTTTGGGTTCACTGCGGGCCGGCTTTTTAATCTGTGATAAATTGTTGTCCCATGAAATTGCCCGAATCAGCTTTGAAAAGCTTGGGAATCATTTTGGTCTGCCTGGCCGGCTGGCTTGATGCTCCCGTTCGGGCCGCCACGCTTACTTGGACCGGCGCGGCTAGCCTGAATTGGAATCTCACCGATTCCAACTGGGGCGGGCCGCTGTGGAACAACGCCACGCCGGACAGCGCTATTTTTGGCACAACGAGTGCGGGCACGGTGAACCTCACCACGGCCATCACCGCAAATGCAATTACTTTTAACACCGCTGGCTATTCGATTACCAATAACACGCTCACCCTTGGCGGCACGATTGCCATCATCACGAACAATGCGGCGACCACGATAGCCTCCGTCATCGCGGGTTCGGCAGGATTGACCAAAGAAGGAACAGCCGAACTCACGCTCACGGCCAGCAACATTTTCACCGGCAACGTCGTCTTGGGCGATACTGCCGGCGGCATCAACGGCGGTAGCATTAAAATCAGCGGCAACGGTGCGCTGGGCGCTGGCAGCAAGACCGTTTATATCCGTAACGGAAATACGTTGCTGGAGCTGGATGGTTCGAGTGGAAACATTTCACTCGCCAGCGGCATCGGTTTTCTCACCAGCGGCACGTCCATCAACAATCTCGCTGGAACCAATACCATCAGCGGCACAATTCAGATGAACACGGGCGCAGGTAACACCACAATTGTCAGCAGTGCCGGCGTGCTGACGCTGTCAGGCGGAATCACTTCCGGCAGTTCATCGCGAACGCTGGTGCTGTCGGGAAATTCCACCGGCAATAATGCCGTCAGCGGTGTCATCGCCAATGGTTCGCAGCCAAACAGCATCAACAAAATCGGGATTGGCACCTGGCAGCTCACGGCGAACAACACTTTTAGTGGCACGACCGTCATCAGTGCGGGCAAACTGGTCGGAGCGGCGGGCGGTTCTTGTTCCAACAGCGCCGTGACTCTGTCGGCTTCGACTGGCAACACCGCCACTTTGAGCATAGTTACCACGAATCTCGCCAAGCAGTGGACCTGTGCGAGTCTCACGGTTAGCAATGCGGGCAGTAGTTCGGGACTGGATTTTAATTTCGGGTCGCTCGTTCCGAGTCAGACCATCGCGCCGCTGAATGTATTGGGCGCGGCAACATTTGTCACAACCCCGCTTGTCACGGTGACGACGGGCACGAATTTCGGCCCGGTCGGCGCACAGTTTCCGCTGATGACTTGGGGCAGCGTGTCGGGAAACGTGCCGACCAATGTGGTTTTCAATACGCCAAATTCCGCCAGCGGCCATCTTATTGTTTCCAACAGCACGCTCTATCTCGTCCTTGATTCCTACACGCCGACGCTTTCCGACAGCCAGCTTTTCAGCGCGCTGAATCTAAATTATCCGGGACTCCAAACGGTGGCGGCGTTTGTCGCCTCCAATGATTTTGCCAATGCTAAAACTGCGCTCGCCAGTTATCTCCGCACCCGCACCAATGTTTTTTGGATGTTTGACTGGCATCATCCGACGAATGCGGTGAGCTATGATCAGGCCAGTGCGAATGCCGTGACGAACGGGACTTTTACCTACGACAATTTCAGCACGAATTTTCCCGGCGGGAACATTGACTGGAGTTTTGAGCCATCGCCCACATCGCAGTGGCCATCGTTGATCAACCGCATGGATTTCTGGCCGAATCTCGGCGCAACTTACTGGGGCACCGGCGACGAAGGGTATGCCCGTGCCTGGGTGAAACAATTTCGGAGTTGGATG
>TBL_comb47_HYPODRAFT_10006524_pt1 | contig 12587 bp, 16 predicted proteins | sample TroBogypolimnion_40_FD_10682 | JGI IMG/M metagenome (IMG submission 10682)
GTCGCCCATTAGCAATATTACTTATCAAACCTGACCCAAATGATTCTTTAAACAAGTATTTGGTAAAAATACTTGCATCCAAACCCATTTTAACATTCTCCTTAAACCATAATTATGATTTTGTAAGATCTCAGTCGAACTCACTAAGTTTGTCATCAGAGTTTACTTTTTTTTTATTCAAAACAGTGCCTTTTGACCTCACATCTTCGTATACATGCGAAGTAGATTCAACACAAAAGAAAAGTAGCCTTAATAGGCGAGTATGGGAGACCGATTTGGGTCACAATTTTACTATTTGGGAATGGTTTGAACTAAAACCTTTTGTCTCATATATAAATACGCAAGGTCCTTTGTATAAAAAAGAAAGCAGAGAGCAAACTAATGCAAATTTGACAGCACGAATAAAAATAAATAATCAATTTTGGTTACCTCTTACGATTAAATATGACACAAAAAACGCACAGTTTTTTGGATTTTTGTCAATCCAGTATTCACTTAAATAATTTTTATTAGCTCAACACCTAACTCTGATAAAAGTTTGAATTCAGCAGTAACTTGGACTATAATTGAAATAACGGAAAACGGAACAAGCCCTAAGAGTCGGCAAAAAAAGTGCGGAGTCAGCACGATAAACACTGACAAAAACAATATGAAAAAACTTTTTACAATTTTCGTTTTGCTCGCACTTTGTGAGATACAGAATGTGGGTTTTGCACAAAACAGAACACAAACTAATGAATTTAGCTGGGTATATTTGTATTATCCCAGTTCCTTTGGTGCTTGCCCAACCTATACAATTGTTTTTAATGATAAAGAAACGCTTCAGCTTAATAAGAAAGAAAGGATTAAGTATAAGGTTTATTCTACCGGAAATATTAAAATATCATGTTTCTATGGAATTAAAACAAAAGAAAAACTGGACGAGAGCGCTGTTAGTTTAAATATTGAGCATGGAAAAAATTACTATGTTAAGCTTGATAATATGCGATTAATACTGAAATCAGTTGATGAATCAACAGGTGAGAAAGAATTTAATAATCCAAAATTCTCTGAAATTCAAAATTTTGATGAGGAAAAACTACAAAAAGAGGCTGCCAGCAATTCACAAACAACAAAAAATGAAGTAACATCAGTATCATCAAATATTTCAAACCAAAATGGAACAAAAGATAATAAGATAAACGCTATTGCTGTTGAAAACAAAACAGAAAAAGAAAAAATGTTCATTCCAATTTTACGAATAGTTATACCTATACCTATTACTGTTGGCGGATTTGCCGTATATCCTTCAGATAAACCGATTTCTCCTAATGCCAAAGATTATAATATATCTAGTATTGGTTTTGGTGCGGGTGCAGAGGCAAGAGTTTATAAAGGCATAAGACTCTTTTTGGATGTGACAGGCTATAATTATAAACAAGAAATAGTACCAACAGGAAGTATAGGGCAGGTCATGGTTGGTATGGGTAGCCTTGTTTCTTTTCCTAATGGAGTAAATTATAAAACAACAACTGTAGCAATACGATTAGGTGCTAAATATATTTATACTAAAAGTGAAAAATATCAACCCTGGATTGGAATTGGATATGGCTTAAATATATGGGGTGTTGATTATGAAACTACCAATGGAAACGACATCTATGGTGAAGCACGTGGAACGACATGGAGTTCATCAATACTTGCAGGTATAGATTATAAGGTGAAAAATATGGCTACTTTCTCATTTTTCTTTGAAGCCATTTCTCCATTTGCTGCTTATACTATGAAAAACCTTTTCAATCAGGGAGATTTGAATGAAATTGGTAGCATTACTTTTCCTACACCCCGTATTGGATTTAGTGTAAGTGGACTCTAAAATCAGATCAGAAAAAAAGAACTAATAATATTGGCTACATATAACAGGCGGTTGCTTTGAGTGGCGGGACTGTGCATTGCATGACAGTGACACGTGCATATTGAAACATTTGTTCTTTGTAGAAAATTCAGTAGTAAAATCTCCAACGTACAGCAACCGCCAAACCGTTAGCGTTCATTGGAAGAAAAAGACAGAAACAATAACAAATAAATGATTATTAACATTTTAAAAATAAAAACTATGAAATATATTATTGTTAGTTTGCTTTTGCTGGCATGTGTTTTAACACTAAACAGCTGTAAGAATGAAATAAGCGGATGTACAAACTCTGCGGCTACAAATTTTAATGCAAAGGCCACAGAAGATGATGGTACATGTACATATAGACCATTTCAAGGACCTTTAAATCCTGGTTTTGAAGAAAATGATGAAAGTTGGATGCAATCTGGTGGAAATGGTACTGCCATGAGAAGAAGCGGGACCGGATTTATGCCTACAAAGGGAAGTTGGTATATGTAAATGAATACGTCAACTAGTAATAACTGGTACAGCGGTGGCTGCGGTATTTATCAAGAAAATATTGATTTTAGTTTAACAAATACTTTGATTTTTGATTATGTTATAAGTGGTGGCATGAGCAATGTAGTATCGGCAACTGTTGAAATTCTATTTACCGTAAATGGGACTGTTACTTTATGGAGCAAGTCGTTTTCGGGAACGATCCCTATCACAGAAAAACTAAATGAAGCTGTATCACTACCCACTTTGCCGGATAAAGGTAAACTTACTATTGAAGTTTATTCTACAGGAGGATCTGGTGCTGATATTTACTTTCAAATAGATAACATCAGGGTACAATAATTTAAATAAAAAAACAAATCTCAATTTTAAGGAATATGCATGAAAAACGAATTTTAAATTTCTATTCCATAATAATAGGAGTATTATTCATTATTTCAGGAATAGGCAAGGTAATTGACACATGGGGATTTAGTAACCTAATTTATCAATATGGGTTAGGACATTTAATGATTTTAGCGCCACTCATTGTTTTAGTCGAAATATTGTTAGGTCTTTTTTTAATTCTATTAATTAGTCCCAAACGAGTATCGATGATTTCATCATTCATGTTGGTAATTTTTACTATTTCTTTTGCTTATGCTCATTTCGCGAAAGGTGTAAATGATTGTGGTTGTTTTGGTTCTGTTCAGCATGTTAATTTACCGCCAATTTTCTCATTTATCCGTAATATTATTCTAATTGTCATAGCTGTTATTGTTTGGATTAAGTATCCGAAAGAAAAGACAGAAGTTGTTATTTGGAAAAAAAATGTGATAATCTTTATAATGAGTATTTCTATTTTTATAGCTGGATGTACTTTTCGAATGCCTTACCATTTTACAAACAAAGAAGAAACTCATAAATTTCAAAATCAAAATATCAAAAAAACAGAACTTGCAAAATATATTAAAACATCCTCTGATAGCACTTATTTGGTTTTTTGTTTTTCATATACATGTCCTCACTGCTTAAATTCAATTGAAAATATGCGACAGTATAAAAATTCAAATACAGTTGATAGTATAATTACAATTGTCACAAAAAATGCAAAAGAGCAAAATATCTTTATTGAAAATTTCCATCCTGATTTTAAAATAATTGAATTAAGTGATAATAATATGGGAAAATTGACAAATGCATTTCCGACAACATTTTTCATTAAAAATAATTCTATACAATATGTAATTCAAGGGGAACTACCGTCCTCATTTGTTTTCAATCAATCACATTTAACATTTAAATATTAATTGTCATGAAAAAGCTAATAAAAAAATTCGTATTGCCTATTGTATTTGGTGTTACATTGACAACAATAACAATAATGGGACTCCTATCAATTGCTTTTGTAGGATGTGAACCAAACTGTGCTGATGGTGAATTGGCAGGAACCGATGGAAGTTGTTACAAATGTTCATCCGGATCTACTGCAACTTATTCCCCTTCCGGAAATTGTAGTAACGCTATTGCGGGAGTTTATTGTTGTTCAGGAGGAGGTGGAGGTGGTTGTACACCAACAGGGTGCCCTACAACATCTCCATGGTTATGTGGTTCTTATTGTTATGCAACACCACCAAGTGGAAATCATAGTTGTATAAAATGTCCTTAAAATTTTACACACCTTGTCCCCGTTGACGCGGGTCTGTGACTCGTACAAGTTTCAACTTACAATAATACAGACTTTTATATTTATAGGGATATAGGAATGGAAGGTCTTATAATATAATAAAAAGTGCAGCGTCAGCACGATAAACACTGACAAAAACAATATGAAAAAAATTACTCTCGTTCTATTGGGAATGATTATTACATTAACTCAATTTATTTCTGCTACTAAAGCGGTTTAAACATTACGGTTCCTGTTAATTCTAACGAATGCTACATTGTAGGTAATTTTCTAACTTTACCATGGTCAGCTGAGAATGCACTAAAATGCACTAAAGCAGATGCAACACATTTTACAATAACACTCGATGAATCAACATTTTTCTCTGGTGTTTCTTTATCAAATATTCAATACAAATATGTAAGTGGTCAAAATTGGGGATTTCAAGAAATGGATGGCGCCGGTAAATGCACCTCAAATCGTACTTATAGTGGCATTTCTCCACAAGCTGATATAGTTCAACAATGGATGGCTGTTTATGCAGCTCCGGCAGGAACCGGCACAAGTAGCGACCCTTATAAAATAACTTCATTGAATGACCTTTTCTGGCTTTCACAAAATTCAAGCGAATGGGGCAAGTATTTTATACAAACTACTAATATCGATGCAACTCCAACTTCTTCCAATACATTTGAATGGAATTCCGGTGCGGGATGGGTACCAATTGGTTACGCCCTCAGTCAGACTAATTTTGTAGCATTCACCGGTTCATACCATGGGAAAGGGCACACAATTTCAGGACTTACTATTAATAGTCCGAGTGGCGGACTTACCGGACTTTTCGGCATAACCTACGGGGCTACCCTTGACAGCCTTGGACTCATTGAAGTAAGTATATCCGGTGGGACAATGATGGTCGGTTCCCTAGTCGGATTTGCCGACACCCTTACAATAGTGAGTAATTGCTATGCAACAGGTAATGTAACAGGTAGCGGTAAAAATGTGGGTGGTTTAATCGGCCAAAGTTTCTGCCATATAGATAACTGCCATGCCACCTGTACTGTTACAGGCGGTCAAAATATCGGTGGTTTAATAGGAAAAAACGATGGAACTGTAAGTAATAGTTTTGCAACGGGTATAGTGGTAGTGACAAGTAATAATCCTGCAGGCGGCTTGATCGGAGACAACGAACTCTATTATTCTTTAGATAAAACAGTATATTCAATAAGTAATTGTTATGCTACCGGTGCAGTTTCAGGTTCTGGGAGTGATGGTGGCCTGATTGGATCGAACGAAAGTAATTTCACCGTGAACAATTGCTATGCCACGGGCATAGTTTCGGGAAATGGTGGTTCTTTTGTAGGCGGTTTGATTGGAAATAACACATCTTCTATAGCAAGCTCCTGTTTCGCTACAGGAACAATTAGTGATGGCGATGGTACAGGCGGTTTAATTGGAAGTAATAACACATCTTCTAAGGTAAACTCCTGTTTCGCCTTAGGAACAGTTAATGGTGGTGGCTGTGTCGGCGGCTTGGTTGGAATGAATTATACTTCGTCCACTATAAGCAACTGTTATGCAAGAGGTAATGTAACCGAGACAACTAATAATGTTGGTGGATTAGTGGGTCGCAATGCAAGTTCATCTGTATTCTTATTCTACCGGCACTGCCTTTAGTCTTGGATGTTACGGTGGCATCTTAGGAAGTAATGAAAGCGGTGCTTCAATCAGCAATAGTTTTTGGGACACAAACACTTCTGGATTGAGAACTGGTTGCGGTTATAGCAATATTGGTACAACTTTTAATGCTACTGGAAAAACCACCTCGTTTATGAAAACACAAAGTACTTTTACAAATGCAAGTTGGGACTTTTCTTCGGTATGGGCTATTAGTAGTACTGTAAGTAATGGATATCCCTTTTTCATAGGGCAAAGTACAATTAACGCTGTTACTGAAACAAAAGCAGATAATAAAATAAGCCTTTATCCAAATCCTGTAATTAATGCTTTTCAGATTATCGGCATAGAAGGAATGGCAACGATTAATGTATCTGATTTAAACGGTCGATTGTTGCTTTCTAAAAATGTAACAGATAATGAGATGGTTTCAATAAGCAATTTACCAAATGGAGTATATTTGGTTGTTATAAAATTAAACAATACAACGAAAAAAGAAAAGCTGATTATTCAACGATAAAAGAAGTGCGGTGTCAGCACAATAAACACTGACAAAAACAACATGAAAAAGTTTACAATTTTCTTGATAGCAGTGTTAACGGCCATTTCAATACAAGCCCAAACAGGGGCCGATTATTACCTTCCTCTTTGTGTGGGAAACTACACCAAATTGCATACTACTTCAACTTCGGGTAATTATTGTGACCGTTCAACAAAATACAGTTTCATAAAAACAGAAAACATTAATGGTGTTCCTTATTTTGTTGAAGAAGGTTGGGAAGGTGAATATCCTCCGGGTGAATGTACTGATGTTAAAATCCGGTTTCTCATTATTTATGGCTGAGGAAAGATGATAAAGGAAATATAATGATGGGAGCTGAAGCTGGTAATAAAGAAAATGGCATGATTTATCTGAGTCTCGACAGTGCTACGATATTATCTGCACCAATGGCTCTATTCCCTAATTCATTTTTAATTGCAGTATCCTATATAATTTATCCATAAGGAGTTGATACAGTAATAAGTGTTACTTCCACAGTCGGTTCATATAAAAATTGTATCCAGGTCAGATCAATTCAGCGAAATACTAAAACTGGTATTGTCAGCTCAATATCTGATAGTTATTATGCCTATCATGTCGGATTAGTGAGAGAAAACCAGACATTATGTTTGACTGACGGATTATATGACAAATATATTGTTGATTATGTAGCTAATACTCCGCCCATACCAATCAATATCGCTGCTGGTGGTTTATCAGCGGCATTAACCTCCACAGTAAAAAATACAATTACGAACCTTGCACTTACAGGCACTATCGATGCCCGTGATTTCAAAACCATGCGGGATAGTATGCCTACATTGACAACAGTGGATTTGAGCGGAACAAGCATTTTAGAATATAATGGAACCGGGGGAACCTACAGCACAGATATTACTGACTATCCTGCAAATACAACCCCACGCTTGGGTTTTTATAATAAAAAAAGTTTAACTTCAGTTATTCTTCCTACTACACTTACAGCACTTGGCAGATCATCTTTTAATAGCTGCAGTGGTTTAACTTCCATAAATATACCTTCATCAGTAACTTCAATTGGGTATGCAGAATTTGTTGGCTGTAGTAGCTTAACTTCGGTAAATACTCCTTTAGGTGTTGCATTAATTGATACTTACACTTTTTATAATTGTCCGAGCTTAGAAAGTATAACAATACCAACAACAGTTTCATATATAGGTTATTGCGCGTTTGCTTATGACGATGCATTGACATCGTTTCAGGTTGCCAGTGATAATCCTTATTTCTCTTCTTTAGATGGAGTATTGTTTGATAAAAGCCAGAAAAAACACTAAGTTATCCAGGTGGCAGGAATACGGTTTATCAGATTCCGAATGGAGTGAATGTGGTTGATACAGCAGCCTTTGAAGGATTATGGGTTATGAATAATATCACCATTCCTTCATCGGTTACAACCTTGTCGCAGGAGGCATTTTATTGGTGCCAGAATCTTAAAATAATAGACATCCCTGCATCTGTAACGTCTATTGGTGGTTATGCTTTTTATTATTGTATAGGATTAACATCCATCACCCTTCATTCTTCTCCTATTAATTTGAGTGCATCGGATAGTGTATTTAAATACATTGACAAATCCGCATGTGTTTTATATGTACCGATTGGAACAAAAGCAGCTTATCAGACTGCCGCCCAATGGAAAGATTTCAATAATATTGTGGAGCTCACAAGTAAAACGGTAAATGTTACTGCAGGCGGTTTGTACGGAGCATTAACATCAACAGAATTAAGTAACACAACAAGTCTTAAGATTACAGGTACCATTGATGCTCGTGATTTTAAAACAATGAGAGATAATATGCCGATTCTGAAAGATTTGGATATAAGCGGGGTTAATATACAATCCTATTCAGGTACGGATGGAACAATTACTACAATTAATTATTATCCGGCCAATACAATTCCTTTAAATGCATTTTATTCAAATAATACAAATCAAAGTAAAATTTCATTGAAATCAGACAATTTCCCGGTATCACTTACAACTATTGGATCAGCTGCATTTAATCAATGTGGGTTGACAAGCGTAATTATACCTAATGGTGTAACAACGGTTGAGGATTATGCGTTTACAGGATGCCAGAGTTTAGGTTCTGTTTCTATTCCATCAACATTATCAACTATTGGCATATTTTCATTTGCCTGGTTAGGAGCATTACCTTATTTTCAGGTTTCGGCAGATAACCCATACTTTTCAACAATTGATGGTGTGATATTTAATAAAAATCTAACAACCCTTATTTGTTATCCTTTAGGAAAAATAGGTATTGGTTATCAGATACCATCAAGTGTAACTGTTATTGACAAATCCGCATTTGTAGGATCTTATATCCCGGGTTGGTCCCTTGAAAGCGTCTTCATTCCTCCAACAGTAACTACACTTTCTACGTCTGCATTTTATGATTGTGAGAACTTTAAGTCCTTCAATATACCTGCATCAGTTACTTCTATTGGAAGTTCAGCTTTTTATAATTGTAAAAGTTTGACTTCTATCACAGTACATTCAGCAAATCCGATAGATTTAAGCTCTTCGAGTGATGTGTTTTTAAATGTCGACAAAGTCGCTTGTAAATTGTATGTGCCTATCGGCTCAAAGTCAGCTTATCAATCGGCTAACCAGTGGAAGGATTTCGTAAACATAGTGGAAATGACAACAGATGTACCGGCAGTAGATTATATAAATATAAAGTTGTATCCAAATCCTGCTACAAACGAATTCGGTATAGAAACCGGAGAGAAAATCAATGCTGTGTCTATTTACAATCTAAATGGTACATTGATTCTTTCAAAACAGGTTTTAGATAATAATGTTGTAAATATCAACTCGCTAGTGTCAGGAATTTATTTAGTAAAAGTACAAACTGTTAATGGTGTCATTATGAAAAAACTAATTAAAAAACAACTTTAAAAAATGAAATTTTTATTTGCAATATAAATCAACAAAAAACCTGGATTAATTTTTTGATTGTTTACAAATCATGTGTTGCTTTTTAAGTGATAAACCTATCGGAATTGATGTCCGGTAGGTTTATTTTTCTATTTACCCAATTCTTTTATCTTTCAGGAAAACAGTCAACAAGGTTATTTAATATTTGCTTTTCAATTTGGTGGTTTTTTCGTACTTTTGTATCATAAAATAAAAATTGTCTTTATGCAACCAAGTATTACGAAATCTGCCATGTTTAATGGCTTAATTATGGGGGTTATATTCTCAATTAATTTTCTGTTATCTGTTTCAAAAATTACAGCATTGGTATTATTTACAAATGTAATTGCTGCATTAATTGTAGTTGGTATATATCGTTTATCTGTCAAATTCAGGGATACAGAATGTGGGGGATCGATTTCATACTGGAAATCTTTTTTGATTATTTTACTTACTTTCTTTTATGCAGCAATAATTTCATCAGTTGTAAAATACATTTACTTTCAATTCATTAATCCAGACTATCTGGATCAAATGTTTCAAGAGTCAATGAAATTACTTGAATCAATGAAATTTCATGAGACAGATGCAATGGTAGATCAGATGAAAAGTATGTTAAAACCAGCGACATATACATTGGTTTATGTTTGGTCAAATGTATTGATGGGTGTTGTTGTTGGACTAATTATGGCAGCCTTTATAAAAAAAGAAAAAAGTATTTTTGAGGAATAAAACATCATTTCTTAATGTGGATGTATCAGTGTAAAAATTGAAAAAATATGGATATTTCAATTATAGTACCGTTGTTTAACGAAGAAGAATCGTTACCAAAACTTTTTGAATGGATTGAACGTGTCATGAATGACCATAAGTATACCTTCGAGGTTGTATTTGTGAATGATGGCAGCACAGACAAATCATGGGAAGTTATTGAATCACTCCAAAAGAAATCACAAAATATCAGAGGTATAAAGTTCCGTCATAATTACGGGAAATCTCCTGCGCTCTATTGTGGATTTATGGCTGCTAAAGGTGATGTAGTCATTACAATGGATGCTGATTTACAGGACAGTCCAGATGAAATTCCAGAACTATTCTCTATGATTAAAAATGACAATTATGATCTGGTTTCGGGATGGAAGAAAAAAAGATACGATTCGAAGCTAAGCAAAAATATACCTTCTAAATTGTACAATGCCACAGCTCGTAAAGTGACCGGGTTAAAACTTCATGACATGAATTGCGGACTTAAAGCTTATAGAAACGAAGTGGTCAAAAACATTGAAGTTTATGGCGAAATGCACCGGTATATTCCTTTTTTAGCCAAGAATGCCGGATTTACAAACATAGGAGAAAAAGTAGTTGAACATCGCAAACGACAGTTTGGTGAAACAAAATTCGGATTAAACCGTTTTGTAAATGGTTATCTTGATTTAATGACATTATGGTTCCTGTCAAGATTCGGCAAAAAGCCCATGCATTTTTTCGGCTTATTCGGGAGTTTAATGTTCTTGCTTGGTTTTCTTGCTGTCGTTTTAGTCGGTTTAAATAAGTTTATAGCTATCATTGAACATGTCAGGGCACCATTGATTACTGAAAGTCCTTATTTTTACCTTTCAATGCTTGCCATGGTTTTAGGAACCCAACTTTTTTTGGCAGGTTTTATAGCTGAGATAATAGCCCGAAATTCAACAGAGAGAAATAATTATCAAATAGAAAAAGAAATTTAGTATTGGTTAATTGGTTTTGGTGTAAAGGATTTATTATAACTGGTCATTGATGTTTAATAAATGAAACAGATTTTGTTAGTCGGTTTTGGAGGATTTATAGGGAGTGTTGCCAGGTTTCTGGTATCGAAAATGAATTTATACTGGAATATATTCTCTATCCCATTTGGCACATTGACTGTTAATGTTTTAGGAAGTTTTATCATAGGTTTTATTGTTGGCATTTCTGCTAAAAGCGAGATAATCACACCAGGTTTCCGATTATTTTTGATGGTAGGCATTTGCGGAGGTTTTACAACATTTTCGTCATTCACTCTTGAGAATTTAACGCTAATGCAAAATGGGCAATTTGCTTCAGTTTTAGTATATACAGGTTTAAGTATTTTCTTAGGCTTTTTAGCGGTTTATTTAGGATACATAACTTCAAATATATTGTAATATGAATTCACCCGAGAACAGTATTTTGAAAATATATGCCAGCAGTACAGATCATTTAGGATTTGAGCTTTTATATGAGCATTTGGTCGTTTTAGCAAAAGAAAAGGGGATTGCAGGTGTGACAGTTTATCGTGGCATTATGGGTTACGGGTTAAGTAGTACAAGAATCAGTTCTTCCAGGTTCTGGGAACTGACAGAGAAACTGCCGGTAGTTATAGAAATAATTGATAAAACCGATGTTCTGAATGTATTCTATAATTCTATAGAAAACGACTTAAAATTGCTTCCCAAAGGTTGTTTAGTAACAATGCATCCCATTGAAATAAAACTTCATAAAACAGGAATTAAAAAATAAGCAATGGAAACAATGAACATTCTTAAAATCATTTTACCTGCTTTGCTTGTATTGTTGACAGCATACCTATTGATTAACAGGCTACTGAAGAATGAAGAAAATAGACGCATTTTTGAACTACGTAAAGAGAGTTCAACAGCAATTACTCCTATTAGACTACGCGCATATGAAAGATTAATACTTGTACTTGAACGAACAACACCTTCCACTTTAATTTTAAATGTTGCCAAACCGGGAATGTCAAATATGGAGCTACAGACACAATTACTTTCAAGCATACGTCAGGAATTTTCACACAATTTATCACAACAAATATATGTAAGCAATGAAATATGGAATAGTATACGAGGAGCACAGGAGAGCTTACTTCAACTGATAAATACCTGTGCATCTCATTGCAATCCATCAAATTCTGCAACTGAATTGGCAGAACGAATTATTCAGGTTTATAATGCCAGTGAACAAACTCCGACGGAATTGTCCATAAACCTGCTTAAAAAAGAAGTACGTCTCTATTTTTAGATATTATTTGATTCATCTGAATGTGGCAGCGATTATAAAAGACTAATCCGATTAACAATTTAATGAAAAAATCAATTTTCATAGTACTTATATTATCAGCTTTATTTAATTTTTCGTGTGTAACAGATGAATCGTGCACACAAATCACATATGTAAAATTGACTGCAGGCTTTTATCATGTTATTCCGAACGACACAACCAATATTAACACTTTAATTCCGTTGAGTATAGATAGTCTGACCGTTCAGGGGTTGACAATTGATAGTACAGGGCATTATCATTTAGTAGATTCTATCTTATATAACCATCAAACAGAAACGACCATAAATTTACCTTTAAATAATTT
>TBL_comb47_HYPODRAFT_10006526_pt1 | contig 12585 bp, 9 predicted proteins | sample TroBogypolimnion_40_FD_10682 | JGI IMG/M metagenome (IMG submission 10682)
ATTCTCTTTGATGCAGGTATAATTCAACATGAATTTTTGTGAATTCACAGGTTCATCGAGGATGTTCAGCGTGTAGATATCCGTGTCGGAGATCAATCCCAGGTATTCCTTATCATTCACAACAGGAAGCTGGGAAACATAAAACTCATCCATCAATCCAAGTGCAAAAGCCCCGGTATCGGTAGGATTCAGAGTTCCAATTGCGGCCGTGATCAGTTGATGTGCAACCATTACATTTGAATTTCAGGATTCATCATTCAGGATGCTAAGATAACTATTATACCGTAACCTGCTTACCTTACCAGACTCCAATCCACTCTTTACCGCACATCCGGGCTCATGTGTGTGTGTGCAGTTGTTATACTGGCAATCAGGCAGGAGCCGGTCCATCTCAGGGAAACACCTGGGAATCTCGGATTTCTCAAAGTCAATCAGTCCAAACTCCTTGATTCCCGGAGTGTCAATGATATTCCCGCCATCTGAAAGAGCGAACATCTCGGCAAAGGTCGTGGTATGCATCCCCTTGTTATGGATGGCCGAAATCTTTCCCACTTTCAGGTCGAGGCCCGGCTCAATGGCGCTGATAAGTGCGGATTTCCCGGCACCGGAATATCCGCTGAAAAGACTGGTCTTGCCTTTGAGCAGTTCCCTCACCTGGTCCACGTTATCTCCACGCAAGGCCGAAACGGAATAACAGGGATATCCTGCATCTTCATATATTTTTCTCAGTTCGGCTTCCTTTTTTGAAAGTGCGGAATCATACAGATCGAGTTTGTTGAAAATAAGACTCGCAGGAATATAATATCCCGTGGCAGTAACCAGGAACCGGTCTATAAATCCATTGGAAGTTCTCGGCTTGACCAATGTGACAATAAGATAAGCATGATCGAGGTTTGCGGCAATGATATGGGTAACCTTTGAAAGCTTTGTAGCCTTGCGGATGATATAATTATCGCGCTCGAAAATTTGTGTGATCAGTCCCGTATCTTCATCCGGAAGAGGTTCAAACTCTATTCGATCGCCGATAGCCACAGGATTGGTAGACCGCAATCCCTGGATCCTGAATTGACCTTTCAGCTTGCACTGAATCCTGGATCCGTTTTCTGTACGAACCGTTATCCAACTGCCTGTGGATTTACAAACAACACCTCTCAAATCCTGTTTCCCTGGAATTTATTATGGAAAGTTATAATGCTTTTTGACTGGTTTCCGGATGTTCCAGACACATTCAAGGCCATCCCTGAAAGTAACAAAATCGCCGGCTGTAAGGGTGTAATTAGATTCTAGTGTTTCGATGATCACCTGGCCTTCAATGATCAGGCATTCTTCATCACCTTCATATGTATGATTAAACCGAGATACTTCCTTTTCCCAGATGGGCCATTTCAAAATACCTCTTTCCTTCAGTTCGCTTTCGCCCAACTTTTGAATGATTACTTTTTTCATGGCATTTCCTTGATTTGTTTCCGTAAAGATATAAAATAGAAGTTTCAGATTGCAAATGTAAAGTGGTAAAATCCAAAATGGTAAAATATTTCTTGATTTAAATCAATGAATAAACTTTTCCGGGCAAGCTTCTCACAACACCTTCAAATTCGAGATTCAGCAAGGCAGCCGATACCACACTCATCCGGAGAGCAGCCTGCAGTGCCAGTTCATCAATCCCGATCTTGTCAATACCTGATAAAAGATCCACAATGATTTTCTCTTCCGGGGTCAGGTCAATGAAGATCTTTTTCTGTACAACACGTGGTTGCTTATCACTCTCTTCCCAACCGAGCAGATAAAGGATATCCTCCGGAGATTGTATCAGCGAAGCCTTGTTGGTCCGGATGAGGGCATTGGTCCCTTCCGAATAAAGATCACCGATCCTCCCTGGAATGGCAAAAACATCCCTGTTGTAAGAGTTTGCAATTTCAGCTGTGATCAGTGCACCTCCCCTGGGCGCCGCTTCAACAACAACCACCGCATCACTCATCCCGGCTATGATGCGGTTTCGTTTTGGAAAATTCTCTTTATCAGGCTCAGTATTACTGGGGAAATCGGTTAGGAGGCCTCCCTGCCTGATGATTTTTTCCGCCAGCAGCTTGTTAAACGGAGGGTAGATCCGGTCGAGTCCGTGCCCCAATACGGCAGCCGTCAGCAATCCATTATCAAGCGCCGACTTATGCGCACAGGTATCGATACCGTATGCCAGGCCGCTGACAATAAAAACCTGGTGTTCTGCCAGGCCAGAGATCATTTTCTGGCATACTTCCCGGCCGTAATCAGTCGGGTTGCGTGTTCCGACAACACCAATTACTTTCGGATGGTTAAGACTGCCGGTACCTTTGTAAAAGAGTATCTGCGGACTGTCAAGGCAATTCAAAAGACGGGATGGATAATCCTTCTCCGTGAAGGACAGCACACGGATGCCGTATCTTGTGGCGAAGGTCATCTCCTTCTCTGCCTTGAGAAATATTTCCTTATTGCTGATTGCGTCCAGCAGTTTTTCACCAACCCTCGGAACTTTCCTCAACAGTTTTTTATTCTCCCTGAAAACAGCTTCCGCACTGCCGCAATACGCGATCAGCTTCTTCCCCAATACATCCCCGATACCTGGGACAAGGCTAAGCGCCAGTTCATAAAACCCCATGGAATAAAAATGATTAACCCGCCTTTATCGGCCAATAGTTAAAAAGTAATATGAAAAAGTTGAAATTATTTCATTTCCTTCCTCTTTTCAATCTATACCTTTGCGAAAAGAGGTCGCATGTTGCACAGCCCGTCAGTTCTTGTCTGCCCGTTAGATTGGGGAATCGGTCATGCAACGCGCTGTGTTCCTGTCATCCGGAAGTTCCAGGCTGAAGGATATCGCGTGATCCTTGCTGCTGACGGCCGGGCACTTGATTTTCTCCAAAAGGAATTCCCTGAATGCCGGTCTATCCGCTTCCCCGGGGCCAGGATCACGTACACGACCAGCCGTCTGTTTGCAATGAAAATGCTCTTCATCTCTCCGGTCCTGCTTTTCGGGATCTTTAGGGAAAATGCAAAACTGAAGAAACTCATCGGGTCCGAGAAGCCTGATATCATATTCTCAGATAACAGGTATGGACTCTGGAGCAAAGATGTCCGCTGTATCTTCATGACTCATCAGCTGAATATTATTGCCCCGGGATCATTCAGGATGTTTTCGGGACTCATAAATAAGTTCCTGCACTTCCTTATCAGGAAATTCGATGAATGCTGGGTTCCTGATCTTGCAGCATCTCCCGGTCTTGCCGGGTCTCTTTCACATCCGGCAAAAATTTCTTTTCCCGTTCATTACATTGGTCTTCTTTCAAGATTCAGTCATTATGGTCACCATGATACTAAAGCAGATGAAAGAAGCCTTGATTTCATGGCCATCCTGTCAGGACCAGAACCGCAACGAACCATCTTTGAGGAGAAGATCTTCGAAGATGCCAGGGTATCAGGTCTTAGCGGTGTGATCGTTAGGGGACGTACAGAAGAAACTGATGCATGGGATTTAACTGAAAATATCAGTGTATTCTCACACTTAACAACACAAAAGATGGAGGAATTCATCAGGAGTTCAAAAATCATCATCTGTCGGGCAGGTTATTCTGGCATCATGGATCTGGTTGCCCTTGGTAAAAGCGCTGTTTTAGTGCCTACACCCGGACAAACGGAACAGGAATACCTGGCAGCACACCTTGCAGGGAGAAAATTGTTTTGCTCGATGTCACAGGAAAAATTCGATTTTCTGAAAGCGATAGAAATGTTTTCTGATTGCAAGGAACCAGGAGTTAATGAGAATAATGACCAGCTTTTGGAAACGAGAATGAAAAAAGTTCCGGATTCAATTGGTTCCGCTTCTACTGAAAAATTTAACCACCCAGGCACAGAAACCGGATAACCAAAGTTTCAACCACAAAGGGCACAAAGATTTCCATTGTGAACTTTGCACCTTCTTTGTGTTCATTGTGGTTTATTTATGATTCATCAACCCGCTTTGTTTTTAAAGCTTTTTCCCTGACAATACCTTTCGAATAATAAATCAGCAGTATTCCCGCCACTATAAACGGGATACTCAGCAATTGTCCGAGGTTCATCCCGATCTTCGCTTTCAGCGCTTCTTCAAAAACCTGGACCTGCGGCTTCTTCAGGAATTCAATCAGGAAACGGGCACCAAACACGAGGACAAGGAACATCCCGAAGAGGAACCCAGGCGCAGGTTTTCCGTCTTTCCTGTAATAATAAGACCAGAGAAACAGAAAAATTGCGAAGTATGAAAGCCCTTCATAGAGTTGTGTGGGATGCATCGGCCCCATGGTATCAAACGGATCAAATGCACGAACAAACCGGAAACCCCATGGAAGAGTTGTGCTGTAACCGAAAATCTCAGAATTCATGAGATTGCCTGTACGTATAAGCATTCCGGCCAATGCAACAGTGATAACAACCCGGTCCATCACCCAGAGAAATGACATCTTTTTCTTGTAAGAAAAAAGCCAGATTGAAAGGACGATGGCAATTCCTGCACCATGGCTGGCCAGTCCTCCTTCCCACACCATCAGTATCCTTAAAGGATGGGAAAGATAGTACGACGGTTCATAGAAAAGACAATGTCCGAGCCGGGCACCGACAACGGTGCCGATAACCATATAGGTTGTAAGTTCATCGAGAACTTTTATCGGAATGCCTTCTTTATTGAAGATCTTCAGGAGGATCAGGTAACCAAGAAAGAAACCCAGTGCAAACAACAGGCCGTACCATCGGATGGCAAAACTCCCGATCCTGAATATTTCCGGATCAGCATTCCAGGTGATGTATGATAAAGTCATCCAGGTCCGTTATTGTGCAAACCTGATCTTGGCCTGGAACACCTTGTCCATCTTCGCTGCAAGCTGCGTCTGTTTGTATTCTGTTGCAACCTGGTTCAACCTTTTCAGGATTCCCAATGCCTGTTGAATATCTGTTTCAAAGAATTTCCGGCGTTCCGGTGTAAAAGAGAAATAGTAATCAAGGTTCTGACTATAGACTTCGCAAATCCGGTTCATCATTTTGTTGGCCTTTTCTGTCTGCCCCGCCTTGTAGTACATTTCTGCAAACGGAACAACATACATATCGTATGGGACTTTTGATTCCGGGAACTTCTCCAGGTACAGATCAAGAAGTGTTGTCGCCTCCTTGTTCTTCCCAAGGTTGAGGAAGGCCTGGGCAGTCCGCAGAATGTTAGTCTTTGGCCTTGCAAGGTTGTTCAGGCTTTCCGGATCAATATAGACATGAGGATCATTCAGGTTGCCCCAGGCGCATTTATGCATCAGGATATCATAGGTTCCCTTTTCATCAATTCCGCCCATTCCGTTGATGTAATCTGAAGGACGGCTTTTTATTGGCATGAATTTATATACCCAGCCTTCGACAAGGCAGAAAGAATCCACATTAAAGCAATGTGCAACACTTCCCGGCGATGCAAAGTAGAGCGGTCTTTTCCAGTTGGTGCTGGCAACCACATCGAGGAGCATGATATCATTTTTGTACAGCTGGTTGGCTTTGATGGTCCAGTAAATTGTATCAACCATGTTGCCGGCCAGGTATTTCGGTACAATCCCGTATTTGATGCAGGCCGCTGAATCAACAGCCAGTTTGATTTTCTTCGACGGAAAGAATTTCATCTTTGTCCCGTTCTGCAAGGTAAGAAAGGTTTGCGGGTTGTCACTCTTGATAAAATCAATGAGGTCATGAAGATCCACGTACCCTTTTATCCCGATGTCATAAAACGGAACGATATCCGTCGTTCCCGGCTGGTACTGTGCAAGCGGTATGGTAAATGGTACGGGCGGCGAATCGTAAGCCTTCCTGTACATCTGGTCAATATACCATGAACCGGAAGCCAGCATCAGGTTTACCACTCTTACATCGGTGCGGATCCCTTCAACTTCCTGGTCGTACCACAAGGGGAATGTATCATTGTCGCCATTCGTAAAAAGCACCCCGTTCTTATCACAGGAATTCAGGTAATTTGCTGCAAAATCGCGGCAGGCATATTTCCCAGAACGGTCATGGTCATCCCAGTTCTGCTTTGCCATATTCAGCGGAACGAAGATCAGACAGATCAGGGCAACAACGATTGTTGCAATAATATCTTTCTTGATGTATTTCTTTGCAAGTTCAATCAGGTAAAGTGTACCAAGACCCACCCATATGGAAAATGCGAAGAAAGAGCCTGCGTAGGAGTAATCGCGTTCACGGGGTTCAAAAGGTTTCTGGTTCAGGTAGATGACAATAGCCAATCCGGTCATAAAAAATAAACACATAACCACAAAACTGCCCCTGTATTCCCTTTTTACCTGGAAGAAGAACCCGATCAGTCCGAGGAGCAATGGAAACATATAATAGGTGTTCCTGGCCCTGCTTTTCATGCTGTCTGGCATGTTCGTCTGTGAATTCCCGAGATGCCATTTATCGATGAACGGGATCCCGCTGATCCAGTTTCCGTCCTGGGGTCCCCCGAAACCCTGGACATCATTCTGACGACCTGCAAAATTCCACAACAGGTACCTGAAATACATGAAACCAACCTGGTATGAAAAGAAATATCTCAGGTTCTCTCCAAACGTAGGCTTTGTGCGTGTTTCCTCCTTCCCGTCATTGGATGTGATCGTGATCGGAACGCCTTCGCCTCCCCAGTTTTTGTAAAATTCAACAGAACCTTTTCTTTCCTGACTCCACATTCTTGGGAAGAGTGTACAAAACCGGGGATCATAAACCGGGATCGTTCCTGCCCTGTCATCGACAACGACATATTTTGCTGCTTTGTCATCCCGGCGGTAAACCGGGTTTCCATCAGCATAATCGGTTACCGGTGCATCATAATACTGGCCGTACAGGAATGGCCATGTACCATATTGTTCCCTGTTCAGCATGGCCACGAGACTGACAATATCTTTCGGTGCATTTTCATTGATTGGGGTATTGGCATTTGCCCGGATTACCATACTGAGGAATGCGGAATAACCAATAAGGATGAAGGTGAAACAAAGAATGATTGTGTTCAGCAATGGTTTACCGATTTTTTTCGTGTACCACAATCCCCAGGCAATAAGTCCAATTATCGCGGCAAAATAGACAATTGTCCCGGTGTTGAAAGGCAATCCGAAACCATTAACAAAGAGAATCTCCATTTTGCCTGCCAGATTCGGAACCCAGGGCACCATGAAATACATGATGAATGCCAGGACTGATATGGAGATGATGAGTGTAAGAAAGATTCCTAATTTCGAAGGCTTGTATTTTTTAAAATATATCACATAGGCCAAAGCAGGAATTGTCAGCAGGTTCAGCAAATGAACACCGATAGCCAGGCCGGTCATGAATGCAATGAAAATAAGCCACCGGTAGTTATGCTTTTCGTCAGCAACCAGTTCCCATTTGAAGATCGCCCAGATCACGATGGCAGTGCAAAAGAGCGACATCGCAAAGACATTTGCCTCGACCGCTGAGAACCAGAAAGAATCAGAGAAAGCGAAGGTCAGTGATCCGATAACACCCGCTGATAATATTTTCCAGGTCTGTTCACTGGTAATTTCACCTCCGGGTGCCACGATCTTGCGTGCCAGCATGGTGATTATCCAGAAAAGGAAAAGGATGGCAAACGCACTCGACATGGCTGAAAGCATGTTGGTCATCACGGCGACTTTAGCAGTATTGCCAAATGCAAACATGGAAAAGAATCTTCCGGCCAGTCCGAACGTCGGGTATCCCGGCGGATGACCGATCTGAAGCTTGTATGCAGTTGAAATATGTTCTCCGGGATCCCACCAGCTTACAGTTGGCTCAATGGTATGAATGTATAACGCAGCTGCAATAATAAACACAACCCACCCCGTGATGTTGTTTAGTTTCTGGTATTGTTTCATGTGATGAAATTTGAAGCACGAAAGTACAAAATTTGCGATTAGATTAAAAAAAATCTACTTTTGCACCTCTGAAAACTCAGATCTGAGATCCGAGATCTGAGACAAATAATATTCTTGTCCTATGGTGTAAAGGTAGCACCAGAGTTTTTGGAGCTCTTGGTCCAGGTTCGAATCCTGGTGGGACAACAAGAATATGTTTACAAAATCCTGAATATTAAATTGTTCAGGATTTTTTATTGTCATCAACCAGATGTTTGTTCCTATTTCCCCTTTGAAATGAGAAATTAAAAAGCTGTAAATTTGAGTATTGTACAATCATTATAAAGCATTATTAAAATGGATAAATCAGAACTTGATCAATATTCTTTAATAAAAAAGATTACACAGCGATTCACGGATAAGACATTGAGAGACACAGAGAGGACAAATCTGAGATCCGGGATGCGAGATCCGTGGCACACAGGATACAGTTTTGATCATTGGCAATGCAGGTTGCTTTATTTTCAAAATAATCGTCCGTTACAAGATAACTGAAGGGTTTTTCAATCCCGCGGACCATTACCAGGCGTGTGAGATTGCATGTCAGCATGATACAGATTTTTATTTGTAATGACTATAACATAAATATATGATAAAAGCTTCACGATGAAAAGAAATCAAGACTTCGTGATTTTCGTGTCTTCTTCGCAGAAGTGGATACACATTAAACCTAAATCAACGAAATATAGCAATTTGTTCTGCATTTAATGGTTGGCTTTACGCCTTCCCACCGATTTCACCGGAGATTATTCATATTAAGATCCTTCGGACCTTTTCAAAATGAAAACCCTGAAAGGGTTTAATTTCAATAGCCACGGGTTTCACCCGTGGCAGTCCGTGGATACCAACCCAGCCCTGAAGGGGCAGAATATCATGTGTAACAGGAAAAGGACCTTTATTTGACCCTGGCTGAGTGGCATTTGCAATGCCGTTTAGCGGGGAAGACAAATCTGAGATGCGAGATTTGGGAGGTTAAAACTTGATCCATGCTCCGAAATTATCAAAGATTGCAATTGCATAAATTTAGTTAGAGCATTTCTTTCCGTATATTGCATTCGTATTTCTCGATATGAATTCTTCATTTAAACAATAGAACCCTGCAATGACAAAAAATCAACTTAGTGCTGATAATGCGATGGACCAGGTTTATCGTCTGATGCACGACTCGGCCGGATCTGGCATCGGGTTATTCACCCCTGATGGCGTCATTCTCTCACTCAATAAGGTTGCCGCCGGATTAATGAATGGAAAACCTGAAGACTTTGCCGGAAGGTCAATCCATGATTTCTTTCCAAAAGAGGAGGCCGAAATAAATATTTCTCATTTAAGGATGGCTGCCGAATCATCGACCCCTCATATTTTTGAAGCAATGATCAACCTTCCTGAAGGAGCAAAATGGTTTCAGAGTGCTTATAACCGTATTGTTGACAAGGATGGCTCCTTGATTGGCATTCAGGTTATTGCTACAGATATCACCGAACGAAAAAATGCCGAGAACACGCTCCTGAACGCAGAGAACCGGTTCCGTGCCCTGATCGAAAATGCGCCGGATGGCGTTGTCCTGGTCGATGCTGAAAGAAAATTCACATTTGCCAGTCCTGCCGCACTCAGAATGTTTGGATATACCCCGGATGAACTGGTCAGGTTCCTTCCCGATGAACTCACCTATCCTGAAGATCTGCCGATGGTGCATGAAGAATTGCTCCACGTTCTTTCCGACCCTTCATACATTCCTACCATACGTTACAGGTTCACGAGCAAAGATGGCTCCCTGAAATGGATTGAGAGTACATTTACCAATATGATCGGCAACAAGGATATCCATGCGATAGTTATCAACTTCAGGGATATCACGGAACAAAAAGAGCATGAAGAGGAATTAAGGATCTCGCAGGAAAAGTTCCAGGCCATTTTCGTTAACAATTCTGCTGCTATAGCCATCATTGATCCGGATACAACCATCTCCATGGTCAATGATGCCTATTGCAAGATGAGCGGGTATACCGAGGAGGAGGTGGTGGGTATGAGCTGGACTGAACAGATCTACCCGGATGATCTCGAACGGTTAAAGGAGTATAACAGGCAACGGTTGTTAGATACAAAGGGAACTCCCGGCAATTATGAATTTCGCTATTACCGGAGAAATGGACAGCTAAGGCATGCTCTCATTTATGTATCCCTGATTGAGAGCACCCGGAAGATCATTGCGGCATTTAACGATATTACAGAAATCAGGAAGGCAGAAGATGAATTAAAGGAGAGCGAATCAAGGCTTAACCGTGCAGAACTCGCATCCAAATCTGGAAATTGGGAACTCCATCTTAATACACTAACGATGACGGCATCTGAGGGTGCAAAACGAATCTATGGCTTTGAAAAAGGCAGCATGCAGTATTCTGACATCAGGGACAAACCACTGCCGGAATACCGCAGCATGATGGATGTTGCCTTGGATGACCTGATAAAAAAGGACATGCCCTATGATGTTGAATTTAAGATAAAGGTCGCAGATACAGGGGAGATAAAGGATATTCACTCGGTTGCCAGATACGATAAGCAGAAAAATGTTCTGTTCGGAATCATCCAGGATATCACATCCAGGAAAAGTGCAGAAAAAGCTTTGCAAGAGAGCAATGAGCTCAACAAATCGCTTTTACAAACAATTCCTTTCGGAATGGATATCGTTGATGAAATGGGAAATATCCTGTTCATCAGTGAAAACATGAAAATGCAAACCAAATCCGGTCCTGAAGGTAAAAAATGCTGGGAACTCTATCGTGATGATCATAAGCAATGTACCGGGTGTCCACTCATGGAAGGAATACGGATCGGGGAAACAACTGAATATGAATCACACGGGGTCCTGGGGGGGGAAAACATTCCTGATCAATCATACAGGTATGGTGTTCCGTGGGCAGAAAGCAATCCTTGAAATATTCCAGGATATCACGGAAAAGAAGGAGGTTGAGAACAGGGTGCTTCTCCTTGCCCAATGCCTTGAGAATGTCAGTGAATGCGTTTCGATAACCGACCGGGATGATTTTCTCCTTTATGTAAATGAAGCATTTCGGAACACATACGGATACGAGGAATCAGAACTGATCGGAAAGCATATCGATATTATCCGCCCACTCAACCTGAAGCAGGGTCAGGCAGACTTTGTGCACAGCGATACACTTACAAAAGGCAGATGGAGGGGAGAAATTATCAACCGGAAGAAAGATGGATCGCTTTTCCCGATTCTTCTTTCAACTTCTGTTATTAAAGATACCGGTAATGAGCCAATCGCAATGATCGGGGTGGCAATTGACATGACGGAAATGCATAAGAACCGGTCGGAACTGATTGCTTCAAAAGAGAAAGCAGAGGAAAGCGACCGGCTGAAATCAGTTTTCCTGGCCAATCTTTCCCATGAGATCCGGACTCCTATGAACGGAATTGTAGGGTTTGCGAACCTTCTCAAGGACAGCTCTCTTTCGGCCGAGAAACGCACGAATTTCATCCAGGTGATCAATTCGAGCAGCCAGCAGTTGCTGGCGATCATCAGCGACATCGTAGAGATCTCCAAAATAGAGACAAGGCAAGTGAAGGTCATCAAGAGCAGGGCCGACATTCACCACATCATCGATAATGTCTATAATAATCTCATCATCCTTGCCCAGAAGAAAGAAAAGGTATTGCTTAATTCTACGAAAGAAATTCCCGGGAAGCAGTATTTTATCAATACTGATGAGGTTAAACTGCAGCAGATACTCTCGAACCTGGTTGAAAACTCAATCAAGTTTACAGATGCCGGACAGGTTGATTTTGGTTACAGGATAAGCACGTTGAATGAAATTGAGTTTTATGTCAGGGATACCGGGATTGGTATCGCAAAAGAAAACTTCAGCCTGATCTTCGACAGGTTTCGAAAAATCGAGAACAAGGATGAGCGGTTCAAAGGAGGATCTGGGCTGGGCCTTGCAATCTCAAAATCGTATGCAGAATTGCTGGGTGGGAGGATCTGGTTAGAATCGGAATTGGGAAAAGGAACCACATTTTACTTTACCATACCCAATGAGACGGTGGAAGTGCTTCATACAAGCCCGGAGAAGCCCGGTGAGACAACCATTGACCTTTCGGATGTTGTCCTGCTTATCGCTGAAGACGATCCGGCCAATTTCTACTTTATAAACGAGCTGCTATCTAAAACTTCCGTAAAGATACTTCATGCCTGGGATGGGCAGGAAGCGTTAGAAATATTCAGGTCCGACAATTCAATAGACCTGATCCTGATGGATATTAAGATGCCAAGGATGAACGGCAATGAAGCAACCCAGGAGATTCGAAAAGTGAATACTCAGATACCGATCATTGCGCATACAGGGTATGTATTTGAAGAAGACAAGCAACGGGCAAAGAAAATGGGATTTGATGATTACCTGTGCAAGCCTGTTCATGAGGAGGAATTAATTACCGCTATTGGCAAGTTCGTTGGCAAGAAGAAGAAAGACTGACAGACCTTCCAGGACAATAAAAATGCCTGTTATAACGCGGCTTCTTTCTCTTTTTTGCTGCGCAGGTACAATGCAAACCCGGCATAACCAAGGCTCAGCACCATGGCAAGTACGATCCCCTGTTTGCGATCCAGCGGGCAGCCTGT
>TBL_comb47_HYPODRAFT_10006528_pt1 | contig 12584 bp, 14 predicted proteins | sample TroBogypolimnion_40_FD_10682 | JGI IMG/M metagenome (IMG submission 10682)
GGTTGTGTTACTAATACAGTTTTTGAAAGATTACCTGAAGTAACAACTACATAAGCTGTTCTTGCGGATGTTGTAGTATTAGCAACAGCAGCAACATTAATAACTGCATTATTAGCTCCTGAAGTTGGTGTAACCGTTAACCAAGTTGGTATTGAGGTTATTCCTCCGGGAGTAGTACTTCCTGATATTGTTACGGTCCAAGTGACATTAGATGTTACAGCAAAAGTATCTGCGCAAGCATTATAAGTAGGCAATGCAATACTTGTTCTTGATACATTTAGATATGAAACCGGTATTGGAGCAGCCGCTTGTGTTACGGTTATTGTTTTAGAAAGTGTGCCTGAAGATACTACTAAGTAAGCTGTTCTTGCTGCTGTTGTTGTGTTAGCAACTGCTGCTATGTTGACAACGGCATTGTTTGAGCCCGATGTAGGCGTTGCTGTTAGCCAAGTAGGTATAGTTGCGGAGTTAGTGCCTCCATTTATAGCAATAGTCCAGTTTACATTAGATGTTATAGCAAAGGTATCTGCGCAAGCATTATAGGTAGGCAATGCAATAGTTGTTCGGGATACGTTTAAAGTAGAAACCGGGGCTGCAGCTTGTGTTATTACTACTGATTTGCTTATGTTTCCTGATGTTACTATTACTACTGCGTATCTGGCAGTTGTAGTAGTGTTGGCAACTGCTGCTACGTTGATTATTGCATTGTTAGTGCCTGCTGTAGGAGTTACTGTTAGCCATGTTGGAGCTATTCCTGTGCCCGAAGTTGTTGAAGATAATGTAAGTGTCCAACTTGCGTTGGATGTTATTGCAAAGGTGTCTGCGCAAGCATTATATGATGATAACGAAATGCTGGTTCGGGATACATTAAGTGTAGTTGTGGGCGTTTGAGCTGCTTGTGTTACCAACACTGTTTTAGCTACGTTAGTGCCGGTTAATGTGCTTGCCGCCACAATAGTAATAGTGCCGCTTCGGGCTGCTGTGCCGGTGTTAGCAGTGGCTGCCACGTACACAACTCCATTGTTGCTTCCAGAGGTAGGTGTAACCGTTAACCATGTTTGATTAGAGGTGATTACCCAACTTACTGCTGAGGTTATCGAAAAGGTATCGATGCTTGCCGCCACTCCAAATGTTATGTTCGTTTTTGAAACTACTATGGCATCAGCTTGAGTGGCGTCCGACATTTTAATGTTTCTGTTGAAAGCTAATGAACTTTCGGTAAACATTGTTAACATTGCTAATACAATGATAAGATTTAATGAATAATGAACTATTTTTTTCATGACAACATTTTTAATTAATTCAACCCACAAAGATACAAATTATATTACAAATATACAAATTTTTTAACAATTTTTCTCAACTTAATTAGATAATCCTTAGCCGAAAAGGTTTAATTTAATAGCGTCTTTATTTGATTTATCTGCATTCATGCAAAATTAATCTTTTACAAACTTCTTTACTATTATTTCTTTGCCTGTAGATAATTTGAGAATATAAACGCTATTCGCGAAAGCGGAAACATTAACATGCTTAATCTTATTAATAGTTGATGTATAAACGGTTTCTCCAACAAGATTAATTATTTCTATTTTCTGATCAGTAGATGGGGTTTCTATTGTAAGTGTTTCTTTTGCAGGATTAGGATATAGCTTTATTTGATTAGCTATTTCATTTGTATTGATACCTAAAGTGCCTTGATGTATAACATCTACAGATATTATGGAGTTAGTTGACTTTTGTAGATAAGAAGAATAAATACAAGTGTCAATACAGCCAGTTGAATCAATAATAAGATGACTTATTGTCCAATATCCGGCTGCTATATATGTATGAGAAGGATATGCAGTATAATCAGGAGGTGATCCATCACCCCAATTCCAAACATTTTGCAAAGGGGCTACTCCTCCTGCATTATTAACTGCAAAATAATGATGCGGAGTTGTAGTATCAGCAACTAAAGTAAAATTGGCTGAACAACTAGGTACTATTGTACCTACATTAATATAAAGTGATGATGTAGTGCCAGAACCACATTGATTAACACCTTTTACTGTGATGAAACCAGATGTTGCTGCGGGACCAAAATTAATAGCTACAATACTACTATCGTTTGTACCGGTAGCACCATTTGGAAATGTCCATATATAAGAGGTTGCGTTTGCAATAGGAGTTACTGAATATACTACATTCTGTTGACCTGCCACTACATTAGTACTGCCTGTTATAGTGCCTATTGCAGCTACCGGCGGTATAATGCTAATATGTGCCGTAGCAGTTTTAGAACATCCATAAGTATTTGTACCTGTTACCATAAAAGTCATTGCTGTTTGTGGCACTACTCCAAATGAGGAGCCGGTTATTCCATTATTCCATACATAAGTAGAAGCTCCTGATGCTGAAACAAATGTAGTGTCGCCTGCACATACAGCTATTGAATCGAAATTAGTAGTTACAATAGGTTGAGGTAAAACTAATACATTTAAAGTAAATGTTGGTCCTACACAACCTGTACCTGATGAAGGAGTAATTGTATAGATAACATTTTGAGGTAAATTTACTGGACTTATGAAATCACCATTGATGCTTGTAACATTATTTCCTGATTGCATTCCTGTAATTCCGCCTGTTACGACTGGGGCTGGCCAGCTATAAGTTGTTCCTGTGGGCACAACACCATTTACTCCATTTGCAGGCGATATAATAAATGTAGTGCCACTACAAACGGTGTCGTGCATTGACGATAATAAAGGTGAAGTTACAGTATTTACGTATAAAACAATTGTATCCGTACTGGTTTCGCCTCCAGATGTCGCGGTAACAACAATAACATTGTTGCCCATAATTGTAGCTGTAAAATGATAAATTGAGTCGGTTGAGACTTGATAATTATTTAGTTTCCAAACATAACTTACTGTTGAAGAAGCGCCACTAACGTTAGCAAAAAGATTTAAAGAGTTTCCCTCACAAATGGTATCAACGTAAGGTGGTGGTGTTGCTATTGTTACAACTATTGTAGCGTAATTTAGTTTTGCTAAGAAAACTAAGAAAAGAAATAAGAAGATTTTTTTCATAGTGCTAATTTTATTACATTTAGTTTGATTATATATAAAGACAATTAAAATAGCAAAATGGTTGTATGGAAATAAAATAAATATGATAATAATTATTTTAATGCTGCTTTTTCCTATTTATCCGATAAGCAAATTAAATAGTGCCCATAAAACATTTACAAGAGGAGACGAAAGCCCCTGCCCCGGAGGATTAGCAAATGGTGAAGGAAAAGCGTTTCCGGAAATTCCATTAACTAAATGTGGAATTGCGTTTGTTAAAAACCCTCCTGCAAAAAATGCTGCAACGTAATGATACCATTTCATTGGTTGTTCTATCAAATTGTCTGTTTTTGTCATTTTATTAAAGTTTATTTATTTTTATTCTTGTTGTATTTTTTTCTTTGTTTCCAATTTATTATAATTGTTTTAAGTTATATATTTTTTATTTATGTTTGTATTATCTAGTCCTTGCATAAGGGATTTCAATTTTAAAACTCAATAAAAACTTCTCATAATCTTTCATTGTATTAACAAATGCTACATTGTATCCGGCATTTATATAAAAATACCCAATATGAACACCTAATTCAGGATAATAACCGACTGTAAAATCGTCCTTAGTATTTAAGTAAGCAAAATTAGCTGGACTAATATTTATCCAAAATGCAGAAAATGAAAAAACACCAAAACTCGCGCCCCATCCTAAATTTGAGATGTTTTTTCTAGCACCTATTTTTAAAACCGAAAAATGAAATTCTTGTTCTGTACTAATTATTTTTCTCACTCCGTTTATGGTATCTATTAGCTCATATCTACCTTGATGAGTACCTAAGTTTGCTTCAAACCCAATCCAATTATCTTTTCCAATTACATATTCTGGCAAAAACCACCAGCTTTCAATAGCTTGTTTAAACCCATGTGATTTAAGTATTTCTGCGTCCGTTTTTTTTACTTTGGCATAAACATAATCAATCTTATATTTTTTAAACAGATACGTTAATTTATAATTATCATAAGTTTTAATCGCTAAATTAAACAATGAATCTATTTCGTCAAGGTGCTTTTCAATTACTAAATCATAATAATTGTAAGGCCCAAAATATTCTATAGAATCATTAGGATAATGAAAATTAGAATATAACGAATCTAAAATATTTGAATAAGCAGTTGCTTTTAAAAAGTACAATTCGGATAAGTTTGAAGGCTTAATAAATTTTATTGATAAATATTTATTACATGAATCAATTACTTTTCTGTAATCCTTTGCAATATTCATGTTTTCAATAGAAGTAACTATTCTTTTTTCGTAACTCGAATCAATAGATTGAGCGCTTAATTGAGAACATATTATAAACGATAAAATCATAGTAATTAGCTTATATCCCTTTTTCATATTGTTAATATTTGTGCTTGTCTTTATCTTAAATAACACTCCACAAAAATACTTTTTTATTCAACACAAGCATAAATTTTCTTCATTAAAATAAAAGATTTACTTTACTATTATTTAATTTAAATGATAAATCAATTTAATTATAGATTCATACATTAAAGAAACCTCCGTCAACTACTCCTAATTTATTCTTATCATTATTTAAAAATATAGTATTATTCTACAATTTGATGATATTCTTAAATAAATCTCCAATGGTAACTTTTATACCAAAGAAATCATAAAATACTCATCTACTATCATCCTCCATTTTGGTGGTGACAGTATAGAAACCTCTCGTGTCATCCTCAATTTCAGGGATAGGTATATAGAAACCTCTAGCAACATCCCCCGTTTTGGTGACGACAGTATAGGAACCTCCAGCCTCATCCCCCGTTTTGGTGATGACAGTATAGAAACCTCTAGTGTCACCATCCATTTTGCATGATAATAGTATAGGAACCTCTAGCCTCATCTTTCGTTTTGGTGGTGATAGTATAGAAACCTTTACTGTCACCACCAAAATGGAGGATGTTTCTATATGTCTGATTATCATTAAAACGATTTTACATACTATTGAATATGTAGTCTTTACGAATCATAATTTATCAATTTTGATTCCAAATATAAGTTGGGTACTTTTAATTCAATTTTGATTTATTATAATAAAAAGATTTTTCTTTTATCATAATAAAACAAATCTCATCATAAAAATAATATTACTCATAAAATATATTCATTTAAGTAATTAAGTACCTCAATTAAAATAAATGTGTATTTTTTTGTTAAAAAAGTTTTTTGTTAGCAAAAAAACAATAATTTCGCAGTCTGAAAAAACATTTTAAATAAGCAGTCATGGCAAAAGTAGTTCAAGTCTCAGAAGCAACATCCTTAGCATTTCATGCAATAGTTTTGATAGGGAGATCGGACACCATTTTAAACGTTCAACGCATTGCAGAAGTAACCGGCGCATCAAGACACCACTTGGCAAAAGTGCTACAACGTTTGGTTAAAGACAAATATGTAAAATCGCTTAAAGGTCCTTCAGGAGGTTTTTTATTAAACAAAAAACCGGATGATATCACATTATTCGATATTTACCAATCAATAGAAGGCCCGGTAGTAGAAACAGGCTGCCCATTAGATAGAGCAATCTGTCCGTTTACTAATTGCCTAACAGGTGGCGTAATTGCCGACCTGACTAGACAATTTATTGATCATTTTAGCAGCTTAACGCTTACTACTTACTTGTAAAAAGTAATTAGATATAGTATTTAAGTACGCTTTAAAGTTTACTGCTTTTTTAATTTCTCTGAAATTAACACACCCCCTTGCGACATATTTTCATAGGGATTCTCTTTCACAAAAACTACGTAAGCGTCTAATGGAACATTCATTATTTCGCTTGCTAATGCAGATATTTCCTTTGCTAGTCTTTCTTTTTTATCTAATGATAATACAGGTCCTTCGATAGTTATTACAGGCATAAATTTTCTTTTTAATGTTATTAAATAATGTTGCAAAAATAATCATTTTATTAACACCAGATAAATCTTTTACACTTCAAGTACTTTAAGTATTTGAAGTATTTGAAGTACTTGTATTTTAATATTTCTTATCTTTGCAAAAAAATCTACTATGAATTTTATCGAAGAACTAAGGTGGAGGGGAATGATACACGATATGATGCCCGGCACCGAAGAACAACTAAACAAAGAAATGACAGCAGCTTATGTAGGCATCGATCCTACTGCTGATAGTTTGCATATTGGTCATTTGGTTTCAATAATGATGTTGAAACATTTTCAGCTTGCCGGACATAAACCCATTGCATTAGTAGGTGGAGCTACCGGTATGATTGGTGATCCTTCAGGTAAATCTGAAGAAAGAAACCTATTGGACGAAACAGTGCTTCGTCATAATCAGGATTGCATAAAAGAACAGTTATATAAGTTTCTGGATTTTGACACAGCAAATGCAAATAATGCTGAGATAGTTAATAACTATGATTGGATGAAAGAGTTTTCATTCCTTGGATTCTTGCGTGATGTCGGCAAACATCTTACCGTAAACTATATGATGGCAAAAGATTCAGTTAAGAAGCGTCTGGAAACAGGTCTTTCATTCACTGAGTTCTCTTATCAACTTGTTCAGGGTTATGATTTCTTATTTCTTAACGAACATAAGAATTGCAAACTACAAATGGGTGGTTCGGATCAATGGGGGAATATTACAACAGGAACCGAATTGATAAGAAGAAAAAACGGTGGTGAAGCTTATGCACTAACTTGTCCGCTTATTACTAAAGCCGATGGAGGAAAGTTTGGTAAAACAGAATCAGGCAATATATGGCTGGATCCTGAAAAGACATCTCCATATAAATTCTATCAGTTCTGGATCAATTGCTCTGACGAAGACTCATCAAAATATATTAGAATCTTTTCGATGTTTAATAAAGAAGAAGTTGAAGCTTTGGAAGCACAACATAACGAAGCTCCTCACTTAAGAACATTGCAAAAAGCTTTGGCAAAAGATTTAACAGTAAGAGTTCATTCGTTAGAAGATTATGATGCAGCGGTTGAAGCCTCAGAGATATTGTTTGGCAAAGGAACTACTGAAACACTTCAAAAGATGAATGAGGACACTTTGCTGTCAGTATTCGAAGGTGTTCCACAAAGTGATCTTTCTATTGAAGAAATCAATGAAGGTATAAACATTGTAGATTTCCTTAGCGAGAAAACAAATATCTTTCCATCAAAAGGAGAAGCAAGACGCATGCTTAAAGATAATGGAGTATCGGTAAATAAACAGAAAGTTAACGAAGCTGCAATTTTAAACAAAGATATGTTGCTAAACAATAAGTATGTAATTGTGCAAAAAGGTAAGAAGAATTATTATTTGATAAAGTTTAGCTAATAATTAAGAAAGTTTTCAATAAACAATTTTCGTTTTTACTAATGTTTATACTCTTTTTAGTATAGTTTGTCTTTATTTTTTAATTAATGTGTTTCAACACGCAATTCGTTATTGTTTTTCAATTTTACGTGTTTTGAGACATTTTAAGTGCTATTTCCCACAGTAATTCATAATTACTACTTGTTTTTTTATTTATTACCAAAGCTTGGGTTTAAATATAAATGAGAAGAAGGTAGATTAATTTTATTAAAATACAAAGACACTAAATACCTAATTTTTACTAAGATTATATTCTCTTTGTGTCTCTTTGTGATCTTAGTGTCATTGTGTTTCTCTTATTTATATCTTAAGTCATGGTTTAAATATAAATAAGTAGAAAGACAACAATTCATATTTAAATAAAACGAATCTTTAAAAATGACAGATAAAATCATTCTAAAAAAAGCTTAATCATCCATTAATACTAAAGTGCTTCAGTTTTCTCCTCGAAGTGCACTGCATTTTCTTCTTGCTTCACCTTAATTTCTTTTTAAGTCGCCCCGATTTCTTTTAGCCTTACCTTCATTTAACTTTGCATTCGCGTGTACTTTTTGTCACAAATGCTGTTCATGTCAGGCTAGATATAGTTCGTACGGCTTTAAATACGAACACAATGTACTACCAGATTATTAAACATAAATAATATTTGAAACTAGCAAAAACACTAAATCGAGACTCCTATTATTGTTTTTTATTAATAAACCTTAATTAAAAACATAAATTCAATACTATATATAAATTCTTAGTAACTTTGCAATCTAATTTAATAAACAAAAAATGGCAGCATTACCAAGTAAGATTTCTAAAGTAACAACTCATGTGTTACAGGAAATGAAGTTTAAGGGCATTAAAATAGCTATGCTTACAGCTTATGACTATTCTAGCGCTAAGATATTGGATAGTGCCAATATTGATGCGGTTTTGGTTGGCGATTCAGCTTCAAATGTTATGGCCGGACATCGTACCACTATACCAATCACTTTAAACGAAATGATTTACCATGGTGCCTCAGTAGTTAGAGCAGTACATCGTGCATTAGTTATAGTGGATATGCCATTTGGAACCTATCAGGGAAACTCTAAAGAAGCTTTGCATTCTGCTATTCGTATTATGAAAGAAACAGGCGCTGATGCTGTTAAACTAGAAGGTGGCAAAGAAGTTATCGAGTCTGTTGACAGGATTTTATCAGCAGGTATTCCTGTAATGGGGCATTTAGGACTTACTCCTCAATCTATTCATAAATTTGGTACTTATGTAGTTCGTGCCACTAAACCCGAAGAGGCTGAACGCTTATTGGAAGATGCTCAATTATTAGAAAAAGCAGGTTGTTTTTCGATAGTTTTAGAAAAGATTCCTGCTACATTGGCAACAGTTGTTACCAAGAGTGTTAAGATTCCGATTATAGGTATAGGTGCAGGTAATGGTGTAGATGGACAAGTTTTGGTTTTGCACGATATGCTGGGTATTACTCAGGAGTTTTCGCCAAGATTCCTCCGTCGCTATCATAATTTATATGAGGAAATACATGGTGCTATCGGAGCTTATATTAACGATGTTAAATCACAAGACTTTCCTAACGAAAGAGAACAGTATTAAGAAGTTTTAAAACAAAATATGAATCATATTATAAATGTTGACGAGATAGCCAAGCAGGTTCTCTATGAGGATAATCATATAATAATATTAAATAAAAAACCTTCACAAGTAATTCAATCAGCCAATGTTAATGATATGGAGTTTGGGGAGATGGTTAAGCAATATCTTAAAGTTAAATATGATAAACCCGGCGATGCTTACCTTGCAATGGTTCATCGTTTAGACCGCCCTGTTAGTGGAATTATAATGTATGCTAAAACCGGTAAAGCCGGTAAACGAATTGCTAAGATTTTCTTTAATCGCGAAATAAAAAAGATTTACTGGGCTATTGTTAAGAAAAAACCGGAGCCCGAAAATGGAATTCTTATTCATTACCTTAGAAAAAACGAGAAGCAAAACAAATCTTATGCTTTCGATCATGAAGTTGAAGGCAGTTTTAGATCCGAATTATCCTATAGGTATCTAACCTCAAGCGACAATTATCATTTGCTGGAAGTGGAACTTATGACCGGCCGACATCATCAGATACGTGCACAGTTGGCTACATTGGGATGTTTTATAAAAGGTGATTTAAAATATGGATATGATCGCCCCAATCACGATCTTTCGATTTGCCTGCATGCAAGATATCTTGTATTTGTGCATCCTGTAACGCACGAAGAGATTCGCGTTCTCGCACCTCCACCTCCCGATCCTTTGTGGGATTTCTTCACTAAGAAAATGGAAGACATTCAGAAGAAAAACGCTTAATTAATTACGAATTACGAATAACAATTTACTGTTCGGCTTAGCCATTTTTTTACAGCTTAACGGAAAAGTACTGAATTTAACTTTCTATTATTTTCTTTTTAAATTTAACAACAATCGTTAATTCTTCGCCGGCTACAAGTAAAGTTGGGCGGGCAAGTGTGTCATATAGAATACTTGAGGCTACTATAAAAGCGTCATCTAAATTATGCGATTCCAATATAGCTTCACCGTGCAGATTAGTACTTGTTTTGATGCCATCTTTGCCTTTCTGCGAACCATATCGAAGGTTAATACCTGCAAGTTTTTAGTGAGTATCAATATCTTCTACACTAACATTTAAAACTCCAATACCTTTCTTGTTTTTATATTGCATACCCCACAATATCCCAAATTCGTGGCGGGTGCCGGTAGATAAACTCTGAGCTTTGTGCTCAATATCGCTCCACAAAAGTGGAATAAGAGCATCAATCGCAGTACGTTCGATAGTTAATGCTTTGTTAGCTTCTATAATTGCCTCTTTTGAATCCCCATGCGTCAACAATTTAGCATTTATATAATTAAGCACTTCTTCCACTTCTGCTTTGGTCACGTCTTTCAGGGCAATACCTCCATCAGCAATGTGTTCGTCTTCGCCTTTTATAAAATTAGAAAGCGCCTGCAAAATCTCAGGATGCGAATTCATTGAAGGCAAATTTCCATCCAATATCATTCCATAAAAGTTCGGCAACTTACGGTCCAGCCTGGTTTTCCATCAAAGATCATAAAATTTGCAATCTGAAAACCATGTGAAGCCAGACTTTTTGCTCAGGCATATGCCTAAGCAAAAATTTTCACAATTTTGTGAGTTGCTTCTTCAGCTTTGCTCACGTTGTTTCTTCTAGCTACAAACAAAGGCTGATGCACATCCAATGCCGCCGAATTGCTCACAGAAAAGGCATTATCGATAGGAAGTACTGCATCTTTTCTGTTTTTTGCGGTGGTTAACGAAGCTTTGCGTGTATCATCCATTCTTGGTGTATTTTTTTCCATTTCTTTATTATTTTAATTATTTTAATTGTGTTAATATATTTTATGATGTTTTATTTATGATGTAATTTTTAAAAAAAATTAATTATAAATAATAAAAGGATAGCTAACATATCAAAATGTTGACCGATGTATGAACAAACAGACGCCCACATTTTGAAATTTTGCCCATCGGTAACTTTACCAACAGCCCACTTTTTGAAAAATATGCCATCCTTTTCATCAATAAAAATGATTTTTTTTAAATTTAAAAGACATCTTATTAAAGAAATCTCAGAAATCTTAAAATAAAGTTCGTGGAAAGCTAGACTAAAGAAAGAATTGTTGAAAAAACTTGGTTTAATAAAAGATGCGCTTAAATGTTTATAATCACACACTACAGCTTACATTCTTATTGTAATATCTATTGTTAGTAACTATAGGTCAAAGTTATGCATAATTAATAACAAATACATCCTATAATAAATCTTTATTTTAATAAGAATCTTTTTTTTCTTTGGAATGATAAATATTGTATACGAGACTTTTGTTATTTATACCTTCTTAAAATAAAATGTGTGAATGATGTAACTTATTTCTTTAATTATGTAACACCTCCCCTATGAATAGGGCGTACCTTTGCATTAATAAATAAATACATATAATGAGTAAAGGAACAGTTAAATTTTTTAATGATACCAAAGGATTTGGATTCATTAAAGACGCAGATTCTTCGAAAGAATTTTTTGTACATTCAAATGGATTAAAAGAAAGTATCAAAGAGGGTGATGAAGTAACTTTTGATTTGGAAGAAGGAAAAAAAGGTTTAAATGCCGTAAATGTAAAACGTTCATAGTTTACACAAGCTGACATTTTTAAATTAAAGCCTTGCGTTAGGTGAGGCTTTATTTTATCTACAATTAAATAATCTTAATAAAACAATAGATGCCGAAAAGGTGTGAATGATGTAAGTTTTTTCTTTAATTATGTAAGAGTATTAGCCGCGATCGTACCTAATTTTGTACTTTATAAATCATTAATATAATATGAAAGAAAAAGACAATAAACCGACAAACATTGGCTTGCTTACAGACAATGCTGAAAAGAATCAGTTGCAAGGTTATCCAGTCTATCCGTCAAGCGAAGATATATACAAAAAATATCTTGAAGAAAAGGATATAAACCCCGAGGATATTACCAAAGCAAAAGAGCCGAATGATAACAGTAGTAAGAATAATGAAAAAGATTTTGATGAAGATGTCTCAGGCAGCGACTTGGATGTTCCCGGTTCTGAATTAGATAATAGTAGGGAGGAAATAGGAAGTGAAGATGAAGAAAATAATTATTATAGTTTAGGTGGAGATAATCATAGTAATATGGATGAATATATAGGTTAATAAAAAGAGGGTTTGTTTCGTGTAAATAAAATAAAAATTCTTTAATAATGAATAGTATTTAAATTTTAAATAAAAATAAAACAATGAAAACAAAAAAGATTACAAGAGTATTGATTGCAATGGATTATAGTCCAACTTCGCAAAAGGTAGCAGAAGAAGGATATACTTTAGCCAAGAGTATGGATGCTGAAGTTATATTGCTGCATGTGGCAATTGATCCTATTTTTTATTCTCATACAGAATATTCTCCGATAGTAGGGTTTACAGGTAACTTAGATATAGCTCCTTTGCAAAAGAATAGTGTTGAATTAGTAATAAATGAATCTCAAAACTTTCTTGATAAGTCAAAGATTCATTTAGGTGATGAAGCTATTCAAACTGTGGTAAAAGAAGGTG
>TBL_comb47_HYPODRAFT_10006530_pt1 | contig 12584 bp, 9 predicted proteins | sample TroBogypolimnion_40_FD_10682 | JGI IMG/M metagenome (IMG submission 10682)
CCCGGGCACCGCCCAGGGCCATGATCTCCCTGTTCTTTTTGCTCAAGGTCGAGCTTGCGTAAATAATAGCCTGGCGGTCGTCATAAAACTCCACGCCTTTCAACTCTATGCCCGCAATCGCGTCTACGACCAGCACCACCCCAATGCCTCTGAAGCGTTGCAATGGGTCTTGGTCGTCCCGTGCGCTGACCATCTGGCTGCAAGCCACGAGCCAAGGCCACGAAGAAAGAGCTGCCACTATTTTTCTTTTGCTGGAGTTCATCATTGCACCTGTAAGTTGCCGAGCTCGTAGCCCTTGTCTTTTAGCCACTGCAGATAGGCCTTCATGTTGACGGTGCCGGTGTTCACCGCGCTGCGGTGAAACTGCCACTCAGACTGGGCGAATTGGCAGTTGACGGAGTGGTTGTCCACTCGCCGGTAACGGTGCGTGCTTTCAGGTCGATATGACCGGAAAGCGTTGTGGTGCCCTGCGTGCTGTTCCCCGTGAGCTTGAGTGTGCGTACGGCATCGTTGCTGGTGATATCGAAAATTCCGTTCAGCACAATCGCTGCTTGGTCTGCGCTTGCAATCACGGCGCTGAGCGTGCCATCCACGTGCACACTCAAAGTCAATGATCCCGTCAGCACGCCGGCGACTTGACCGACGTAGTAGCCCTGCGCATAAAAAATTTGCTTAGCCTGGGTACTTCCTGCAATGAAGTCTGCCCTGCGTTCTGCCGACGCTGCGGGCGATTCATCTGTTGCGCTGAACCGCAGACGATTCCAGACTTCGGGCTCGGCGATAACGGTGACGCCTTCATCTTTGAAAATGACCATCATTTTCAAGTTGGTAGTGCTGCGGTTGGCGCGCACCTGGGCCAGCAGTTCGGGCGTGATGATGGATGTTAGATCTATGCTGCGGCTGTAAGTCGGAAATTTGGTAAGGGCAACTTTGTAGTCCTCATTCCATTTTGGTGAGTACTTGTCTTTTCTTTTTAATATTGTCTCTTCAAACCAGACTTTGATGGCTGGCTCGCTAACACTCCACCCGACTTCCACAAACTGTGGCACGCCCCGCTTGCTAGCCCCAGCCATGAAGGTCATTTGTGCTCCGTCAGTTGGACTGGACCCCAGTGCACCTGGAGCTGGTCCGTGTTGTCCGTCGGGGGCAAAACGGGTCACGCCAATGGCATATGGCCCCTTGTTTAGAAATAAAAGACTCAAGCCAACTGGCGAGTTGCCTTGCGCATGTGCGCAGCCGCTGAGGACTGCTAGGAAGAGTACGACCAAGCTAGTCGCAAGGCCAAGCAATAGGGTCTTGATCCCAATTAGTTGATCGTAAGATCGTAATTTGAATTGAGCCATTTCGCATATTCCTCCATGTTGACGGTTCCAATGATGGGCGTGCTGCCATCGGCATCCGTGCCAAGGCCACTGCTGTAGGAGACGAACCCAAGATCGGCAATCTGTTGCGTTGTCAATCCACCGGGTTTGGAGTTTTTGCGTAGCGTGCAGTCGGCGGCCCAGACTTCGTTGTTGGCGCGCAGGCAGAAATCACTGTTGAGTACATCCGCACCTTTGCCGTGTACCACGGGGTTGGCTATGCGCCCCCATTCTTCATTGGTTCCATTCTTGCCCCACGCAAACATCGTGACCCCACTGGTCCTGGCCTGATCCACAATCCAATTCAGTGCAATGTCTGACAAATCTCCGGTGCCGTAGCTGCCGCCGACGGCGCCAAAGTTCTTGGGACACTTTTCTACCGTGGCCGATTCTTCGGCATGGGCTGAGAAAGTGAGTGCTGCCAGCAGGCTGCTTGCGAGGGTGAGCGAGGAAAAGGGTTTCATAGGTCTGGTTCCGGTTGGATTTGTTGTAATAGCGAATCAGAAGGGGCGAGCAACTGGGTACTTGTGTCGGTGCGCGTGGTGGGATTCATCATTCCAGCCTCAGTACTTCATTTCCAGAAAATCACCGCCAGGCATGAGCGGAGCGAAGGCGCCGCCTATATGCCTTTCAATGTCCCAGCCGAATAACACGCCATCGGACTTGAGGCGAAACTTCAGGCGCAATGCGCCGCCATGGGTGCGGATCTCTTGCAGCACATCGTCGGGTATGCGAGAGGCGATGGGCAGGGTGTAGTCGCCAAGGATGTTGCCGTCGTAGGTGTCTATGTTTGGGTTTTCTTTGCGACCCACAATCTTGGAACTGTCATGCCAAACCACACGCACGATTAACGGAACCCGGGCACCGCCCAGGGCAAGGATTGCACGGCCTTTTTTGCTTTGGGTCGAGCTTGCATAAATGATCGCCGGGCGGTCGTCATAAAACTCCACGCCTTTCAACTCTATGCCCGCAATCGCGTCTACAACCAGCACCACTCCAATGCCTCTGAACCGCTGCAGCGGGTCTTGGCCGTCCCGAGCGCTGACCATCTGGCTGCAGGCCATGAGCCAGGGCCACGATGAAAGTGCTGCCACTATTTTTCTTTTGCTGGAGTTCATCATTGCACCTGTAAGTTGCCGAGCTCGTAGCCCTTGTCTTTTAGCCATTGCAGATAGGCCTTCATGTTGACGGTACCGGTCACAAAGCTTTGCCCCTGTTGGGCCGCGCGGGACGGGTCATTACTTGGCAGGTAGTCGATCAGCTTTTCGCCATTGCTCCCGACGGCTGTTTGGGTGTCCAAATAGCTCATGCCTGCTTCAAACGGCATGTCGCGCTGGGTGGTCAGGCTGGCCTTGCCGTAGCGAATGGCGCGGTCTTCTGAATTGGCGCTGGGGGCGCCCGCACGAATGCTGTCGCTCTTGTCGTGAATCACCGGATTTGGAGGGACGGTCAACGGCAAGTTATTCATGCTGACACCTGCATCCTTGGCCTGCTGCACCATCCAGGCCAGGGCCACTTGGGCGAGCTGGTTTTCATTGGTCGCAAAGCCGCCGCCAATGTCCGCGTGGGACCCGATAAAGCCGCGCTCTATGCGTGTGACACCGGGCTCGGGCGCAGTGCTATACATGCCCGGCATGATGGACTCGAGAGGAAAGGCACCGATGGAACCGTAGGGGTGCACTGAGTCGCCCCGGTACTCATTGAGCGCGACGGCTTGTGCGACATAGGTGAAGGCCGAGGGAATCGCCAACTGGTAGGGGCGTGAGGCATTGGTGCTAAGCACGGTGTCCCACAAGCCCATAAACCGGAAGTCCACTTTTTGACACAAGCTGACCTGCTTGCCGTTCACTGTGGCCTGGTAGCGGTACATCCCGTTGTGGGTCAGGTTGACAATCTGATTGGCAAAGTCCCGCGCCTCGGCGGCGCCTCGGCTAAAGCCCACGATGTCCACTTCCATCGCCGTGTTGTCGTCGGTGGCCGCAGTGGCCTCATCGTTGAAGTACTGCAGCATGCGGTCTATGCGTGCTGGCCCGGTGAGGTTCAGTCCCATGTCCGCCGCATCGCCACCTTGGTACCAGGGGTTCTCGATATTGCCGTACTGGCTATCTTGGTGAAGGGTGCCAACACCGGAGATATAGCGGCGATCACCATCTGCGTAGGCTTGCCTGAATTTCCAGACGTTGGATAAAGAGCTGCCCTGTGTAGCGAGCAGGGCTTCGTCATTGGTATTGCCCGTCCCATCAAACGCGAACAAAACCAGCCCATCCGGATCGACATATTTGAGCGGGTTGTAGTTGACGTAGGCATAGCCATTCGGGCCATTGGGCGTGCCCAGCGGATCGGGTGTGAGGTACTGGCCGCGCTCGGGGTCGTAGTAGCGCTGGCGGTTGTAGTGCAGGCCGCTTTCCGCGTCTGCATATTGGCCGGGCAGGCGCAGGTTCAAGCTGAAGCTCTGGCTGCTGACGTGGGCTTGGCCAAAGGCTGCGTAGCGGGCCTGCCAAATCAGCTTGCCCGTGGCATCGGTAGCAGCCTCGGGCGCACCCAGGTGGTTGGCGTGCAGCCAGACGATGTTGTCACTGGTGAACCAGACGCTGACGATGGTTTGCAGGTCGTGGCCTATGTCTGCAATGGCCGACGCGTCGGGTTGGTGCAGTGCCTGGCCTTCGGGCGTGTCGATCACCGCAATGGGCTGGTCGGCCAGATAGAGGTATTGGCGGGTGAGCTGACCCTGCGCGTTGAGCTCAGCAATGAGTTGCTGGTTGTCGTACAGAAAGCCTTGCGATTGATCGCCAACCGATTTGGCAACCCGCTCGCCCCGGTGGTTGTAGTGGTAGCTGGCAAGCGTTTTGTCTTGCTCTCTGACGGTGATGAGCTTGCCCAATGCGTCCCATACATATTCACGCTGGCCAATGGCTTGCGGATGGCCGTTAGCGTCATAGCTTGTGTGGGTGCTGTCTGCTCCAACCCAGTGGTGGCTACCAGGCTGGTAACTGATTTTTTGCGTGTTGCTGTGGGTATCTTCTTGGCTTTGAATGCCTTGTTGGCTCAACACCCGGCGATTCTCTGCGTCGTAAAAATAGCGGCTGACGGCCTGGGGTGAGACGGCGGCAATCAGCCGGTCCTTGCCATCGTAGGCGTAGCTGTCTTGGCTCGGACTCTGGTTGACGGTGCTTTGGGTGTAGAGCAAGTTGCCTTGCCCATCCCAAAGGTAGCGGTGGTCCAGCAACGCGCCGGGGTCCGTTGTAAAACTCAATGCGCCTGGAAGCGATGGCTTTTCTGCTGCCGTCATCGCCATGGGCTGTAGTGCAAGCGGGCGATACACCACACGCGCCAGCGTGCCCTCATGGCTGCGCAAAAAAGTGGCTTCTATGCCATTGCCCGTGGTGTAGCGCTTGAGCCCCACAATGTCTCGCTGCAGGTCTTGCACGATGGTCTGTGCGGGGGCGGCCCAGCGCAGCCAGCTGGTAAAAATGTGCTCGCGCTTCACAGCAATCAACTGACCCTGGCCATTGCGCTCGTATTCCACTTGGCTGCCGTCTGGCAGGCTGGTGCTTTGCAAGACGCCGCTGTCGTCAAACTGGTAACGCGTCACGCTGCTGAAGCTGCCCTGCGGCAGGGTCACGGTGGTGACTTTCTCGGTGCGCAGGCCACGCTCGTCGTATGTATAGCGCTCGCTTTGAGTGGGGTGGTGCAGTGCGATGAGGCGCGCGCCCTGGTATTCCCAAGTGGTGGTTTGTGGGGGAGTGCCGGCAGCATCTTGGATGGTTTGCTGCTGGATGCGGCCGCGCAGGTCGTAGGCATAGTGGGCCTGGTTGCCCTTGGCGTCACTGCTGTCCATCATGCGGTCGGCCGCGTCAAAACGGCGGGTAGTGGTGCCGCTGTCGGGGCTGACGGTGGCGACCACGCGGCCAAAATCGTCCGTCCATTGGCGCGAGCGCAGCTTGCTGCTGGACGCGCTGGCGAAGGCATCACGCCCGAGCGCGTCGATCACGCGACTGGGCAGACCCAGCGCGTTGTAGCGGATCTGGTAGCCCTGGCCCTGGTTGTTGGACCAGCCGCTTAACTGGCCTTGCGCGTTATAGACGTAGCTTTGCACCTTGGCCATGGCGTTGCTGTAGCGGCCGGTTTCCAGCAGATGGCTTTCGGAGTCAAAGCGATTTTGGGTGAGTATGCCCAGCGCGTTGGCGCTCCATTGAAGGCGGCCTAGGGCGTCGAAACTTTGCTTGGTTCGTGCCACGAAGCTTTCGCTTTGTGAGTCGTTGGCGTGGTCTTCGCCGCTGCCGGTTTCTGAAGGATTGCCCAGCGCATCAAAGCGCATGCTTTGTACCCGCGGCTGCTTCCAGCCAGGACCGCCACTGCGCAGGGTGGCGAGTTGGGTGCGGGTGTTATAGACAAACTCGGTGTAAGAGCCCTGGTCGTTTTTAACCTGGGTGATCAATCCGGTGCCGGGGTCATGGGTGACGGCTTGCACCACACCGCCGGGCTGGGTCAGGCGGGTAATAAAGTTGCCGCCCTTGTCCCATTCCAGCCGGGTAATGTCGCTGTCCTGAGGGCTGTTCGCGGGGCCATTGGGCAGTGGCCCGTCTATGGCGGTCAGCAGGCTGTTGCCGTTGATGGTCTCGTAGCTGAAGCCAGTGGTCCGCGAAATGGCTTGGCCGTGCAGTGGCTCAAAGCCCGACTCCGTGATTTCTGTGGCTTGGCCTGCTGTGTTGTAGCGAATGCGGATCTGGTGTTCCTTGCCCGCCACCACGCTAGGCCTTGCAATCAGCTTGGGCTCGGTGTCGGTTTCAGCGGCGTATTCAAAGCGCTGTTGCAGTTGCGCCGGGCCGGGCTTGCCTTTTGAATAGAGAACTTGCTCCATGCGGATGGTGCGCCCCTGGGCATCGAGCGTGGTGCGGGTGCCGTTCAGCTTGGTGCCGTCTTGTCCCAACACCGTCTGTTCGGTCAGGCGGCCCAGTTTGTCATAGCCATAGGCCACATTGGCCGGGCCGCACCCGGCGCAGCCTGCACCGCGCGACTCCAGCAGCCGCCAAAGGCCTGCGATGTTGGCGTACTTGTAGCGAGTGGTTTGGCCCAGGGAATTGGTGACCACGGTCTGGCCTGCGGTGGAGTTGTCCAGCGTAACTTTCTCTGCACCATCGGCCCTTTTCGACAGGATGGCTTTGCCTCTGCCGTCATACGCATAGGTGCCGATGCGCTGGCTGATGGGCACACCGTCGCTGCCGCTGCCTTGCACGCTGATGCCAGTGAGCAACGTTGGAAAGTGTGGATCTTCGTAGTGGTAGAAGCGGCTGACGCTGGAGCGGCTGGGACTGATGTTGGAGTAGGCGTGGGTGCGCTGGCTAGGGTCAAACCAGGTGGGGATGCCGACCCGGTTCAGGTTGGCCACGGTGAGGGTCTTGCTCGTCTTGCTGCCTGCGGTCAGCTCGTTGCCATAACCATAGCTGAAGCGGCCCACCGGGCTGTCTATGGACTGCACGCCGCGAAAGGCCTTGCTGCCATTCGGGTCGGCCCTGACTGCTGCGGCATCCAGGTAATGCAGCTTGAGCTCACGGCCCTGCGGGTCGCGCACCTGCAACAACCAGCCCCTGGGGCTGTAGAGCAGGGTGACGAATTCACCGGTGGGGGCGCTGATCTGCACCAGTTTTCCGTCGCCATTGAAGAGCAGGCTGCGTCCGCCTTCCTTGCCAGCCTCTGTACCGTTGCCTCTCCAGCGCCACAGGTATTCCTTGCCCTGGGGTTTTTGGAGGATGGTGACGCTGCCGTTGGCCGGGTTCTGGCCGCTGCAGTGGCTGGGGTCACCCTGGCTTTTCTGAAAGATGAGACGTGTGCCATCGGCCTGCACGATTTGTAGCCCGACCGGGGTGTCAAACAGCTCGGTCTCGTAGCTCAGTTTCCAGCCATGGCCCATCACGCCGGTGGGGACATTGGGCAGGCTGTACTGGCTGTTGTAGTGGCGCACCAACTCCAGACCCAGCACGCCGGGCAGGGCGGGCATGTCCACCTCGCGCTGGTATTTATTGCCATTGATGAGGTTGATCGGGTTGCCCGCGCCCAGGTTGGTGTTGCTGCCGTTGCCTTGGGCTGCCGGGCCGGAGCCATCACAGGTGGCACCACCGGGCGATGGAGTGCAAGACTGGCCTCCGCTGCCACCACCGAAAACCGGTGGCGTGACAGGGGCACAGCTTTGGGTGTTGGGGTCGCAAGCGGCTGCGCCGACCAGGCAGCTGGACAGCAGCAGGGCGAATAAGCAGGCCGTGGCGCGTGAGTAGCGACGCTTCGGCATCACGGTGCGGGTGCCTCAGCAGCTGGCGCTGCCTGTTGCAGGTTCTGGGTCCTGGCCGGGTCGTGTTGGGGCTGCAAGGGAGCGCTCAAGAAAGGCGGCGGCGCACCCAACTGCTCTTGCAGCTTGTCGGTGCTGCGTTGCATGCGGTCCACCAAACCGGGCGAGTGGCTATCGACGACAGTGGGCGTGACAAACACCACCAGCTCGGTTTCATCATTCTGAAAGCGCGTGGAGCGAAACAGAGCGCCCAGGATGGGGATGTCGCCCAGGCCGGGCACCTTGTCGATGCTGGTGCTGGTTTTGCGCGAAACCAGGCCCGAGAGCACCAGGGTTTCGCCACTTTTGACATTGAACTCGGTGCTGGTCTTGCGCGTGCTGAGTGCCGGTCCCGCAGCAGTGTTGACGCTGGTGTCGATGTTGCTGACCTCGCTTTCGATGGTGGCGCGCACCACGCCGTTGCGGTCCGCATGCGGGGTGATGTCGAGCTTGATGCCATAGGGCTTGAACATCACCGTGGGGCCATTCACCGATGAGACGCTGTAGGGGAATTCGCCGCCGGCCAGAAAGCTGGCCTTGGCGCCGTTGCGTGCGGAGAGTTGCGGTTCGGCCAGGACGGTGGCCTTGCCGCTTTGTGCCAGCAAGTTGAGTTGGCCGGCCAGCCCGGCATTGATGGCAGACAGAATTTTCAGCTCCAGCGGATAGGCCAGGCTGGCGCCGGTGACCGCCGAAGTGACCGGACCACCGGTCACGCCCAGGGCATAGTCGCTGGGGTTGCCACGCGAGCCGGGGCCCCAGATGGCGCCGATCGCGGCACCGCCGGTGGCGCCCCACTTGACGCCGATCTCGCGCAGTTCGCTGACCGGAAACTCCACCACCTTGACGTCCATCAGAATCATCTGTTCCCAACCCAGGCGGTTGGTGAAATTGACCACCTGCGGATAGCGTTTGGCGAGTTCGTCGATCTTGGCGATGTCCAGATCGCTCAGTGCGTCGCCCTCCACAATCACCTTGTCGCCAATGATGGAAGTCCTGGCACCGGGCATCTTGGCCAGAAAGCCCGAAATCTCCCGCGCATAGCGGCTGGTGTCGCCCGGTACGATGACCACCTTGAGGCGCTGGTAGCGACCGTCCTCATTCCAGACGAACAGGCTGGAGGTGCCCACCGCATTGGCGAACAGGATGACTTCTCGGTTGTCGAGCGCTGCGGCCGTGAGAATGGCTCCGTTACCCACGGCAATGCGACCCACGCCGGGTGTCGGAAATACGCGCGATTCGCCCACAAACATTTCGATTTCTGGCAGGCTGGCAGCGTCATCGCGGAGGGCCTGAATCGGGTTGTAGGGCTGGCTTTGGATGCTTGCCGGGCGCTTGAGCTTGGGCCGCAAGACCTCTGCATAGCCATTGAGCGGCGGGCCTGCCGCGTTGGTGTTCGGCATGCCATCTGCAAACACCGGCGTGCCTGCCAGGTGCAGCGCCAAGCTACAGCAAAGGGTGAGGGCAGAGCGAATGAATGGGTGTGACATGGGCTGACTTTCAGGGGCTAGGGCTGGCTCAAAGTGGCGGCGGTGGCGCTGGGCAGAGCCTTGGCGGGTTCAATCGCTGGTGCCGAAGGGATCGCTGAGGCACCCGGCAGCTGCCCGCTGCTGGCGTAACCATATTTGCCCATTTGCAGGCCTTCAGCCGGCAGCTTGGCACCTCGTCCACCGTAGAGCACGGGTACCTGGTGCACGTCCAGAGCCTGGTCTTCAGGCATGGGGCTGCTCTCCTGAGTCAGGCCATTCATGGCCAGCAAACCCTTGCCGCCAACACGGAATTCCTGCTGATCGTTTGGGTTGCGCAGCAGCGCCGTGACCTTGCCCGCCTCGCGCGCCATGATCAGGGTTTGCGCCTGCTCGGGCGTGGTGTCCAGGGTGACGGTGGAGTACTGGCGGCGCTCACCGTTTTTGGGGTCGTCCACCGATCGTTGGCCGGTGGCCATGACCCGCACCGACTGAATCACTGGAAAGGTGAGCTTCTTGTCCCTCTGGCTCACGGTGACCATCAAGTCGATCAGGTCGCCCGGCTCCAGGAGGCCGGAAATGGAATTGATTTCGTCCACGGGAACGGTGATGGCGCGTCTGCCTTCATCCACCCGTGAGGAGAAACTGGGCGTCTTTTTGCCTTCGAGCATGCTCCAGAGAATCATCTCGCCCGCCTTGACTCCGTAGGCGAGAACCTTGCCATCGAAGCTGTCAAATTGCTCGGGCAGCAGGGCGCTGGTATGCGCGTAATCGGAGGGAACTCCCCGCACGGCTAAGGCAGCGGCCGAGAGCATGTCGCCCTTTTGCATCTTGCTCTTGGCAACGACCACATGGATCTGATCTCCCTTGTCACGCGTTGCTATGGCAGTCATTTCCTCTGACAGGTACTGGTGAGCCGCAAGCGCGGCCACAGTCCCGATAACGATGGCAACGCCAAGCACGAGCCAGGTACGATTGAGTTTGACGGCGATGGGGTATTTCATGGTGGACCTAGGGCAGTGAGATGGCGAAACTGATTTTTTGGTAGCTCAATGCAAAGGCGTCCAGCAGTTGGCGCAGGGCACTGGTGTCATCGGCCATGCCCAGGCCCAATGCCAAGGCCAGGGCGGCACAGATCACTAGGTACTCGGTGCTGGATTGACCTAGCGCAGTTGCGAGCGCTCGGCTATTCGGTGGACGATTGAAAATAGACTTCATGGGGGCGCGCTCTCCAAGTCGGTGGTGGTGTTGAGCACCACAGTGGTTTGTCCCTGTTCGTCGCGTGCGATGGTGGCTATGCCTTGCTTGCGCTGGCCTGTGAAGAACAAGGCCCGGGCGTTCCGCAGGGCGGCCGGCAGGGCCATGCTTGTGGGCGTGCCGCTTTCCCGTACCAGCGCCAGCCCATCCTCTTTCATGATCGCGATCAGGGCGTCGCGGTTTAGACTCTCACTGTGGCCGTTGCTCAGCACCACATGGAGCGATGCCCTTCCCTGGTCTTGCGACGTCATGCGACTGAGCAGGCGAGTGCCTGAAGGCCAGCGCCCCAGCCAGCGTTGGGCACTGCTGGCGTCAGCGTCCCGATTGCGGTTGAGGGTGGCCAAGTCGCTGACTAGTAGCAAGCCCTTGCTTGCGGCCCCACCGTCCACTTCCAGGGCCTCAAGTTGAACGCTGAGGTAGTAGCCCTCTTCGGCCCGGCCCAGGATCAGCTTGCTGCCCAATTTATTTTCCACCAGGGGTTGCCCCAAACTGCGCCGGAACCAGCTGGCCAAGGCTTGGACGCTCTGGTCCCTGGCGACAAAGCCCTGCACCCGCATGGGCAGGCCATTGGCGGTGAATTGTTCACCCACGGCAAACGCACTGACGCCTGGCGGCATGGCAATGCGGGGCCAGTCGGCAGCCAGGACCGTGGCGCAAATGCACAGGCAGCCAGAGAAGCCCAGAGCAGAACGGAGCGCATGGAGCAGGCGCGCCATCATTGCTTACTTCGCAAACGATCGGCAGGGACCGCGTCGCGCCAAAAATCCAGTTGGCCCAGCTTGGGCGGCGTCACACCGGGCTCGGCCAGGCCCATCACCGGCTTCACAATCAGAGACAGGGGCTTCAAGACGGCCAGGCCGGGCGCATACGGCGCGAATTTTTGCTCCACATCGGCCGGGTCCTTGCCGGTCCAGCCATCGGCCAAGACGCTGGTGCTGCGCTTCATCATCAGGTTGATCTGGTCAAAGGGTTCATAAAACTGGAGTCCACTGGGCAGATTGGCCAGCGTGACAGATACCTGGGCACTGCCTATGCCCGCGCCACCAAAACCCAGGAGAAAGGGGCCGGGCTTACTGGAAAGGGTCTGGCCGTCGTGGCCGTCCTGCTGGCTTCGGGTAACGGTCACGTCGCTGAAGTTGGCAATCAGGGGCTTGTCGTGTGGTGTGCGCCAAAAGAGGTTTTGGTTGGCCTTGAAATCGCCCGCCACATCCCCGGTTTTAATGGGAGCATCGGAATTGCTGAAGATGCGCCTGCGCACCTCGTCCTGCAGTTGGTCCAGGGGCTTGCTGGAGTTTTGCACCTCATTGCGAACCAGACCGTCGAAGGCGGCGTAGCGACTGGCCATTTGGGTGGCCTGCGCGATGCTCTGGTATTTGGCAATCACTGGAATCAGCAGGAACAGTGGCAGCAGGGCCAGCGCGACCACCAAAAATTCGATCAGCGCCTGCCCTGTTTGGGCTCGCGATGTCGGCAGGGTGTTGACTTTCATGGTGTTACCACTCCCTGCAGCAGCTGTGCTGCTTCACGCACCGAGTCGGGCACCGGCATCAAATGGGTTTGCCAATAGGGATTGAAGAGGCTGCCGATTTCCTGCATGCCGTCGCCGCGCTCTGTGGGTCGCTTGAAGAATGTCTCTGCGGCCGACAATCCGACATAGACCTTGCTTTGGGTGAGTGCATCGGTAGGCACTGCGTTGTTGTAGGCATTCAAACGTGCCGTGGTCTTGATGTCAGCGCGGGCGTCCGAGGTGCGAGTTTGGTTGGACTCGCGCAATACACGCACCGCAAATTGCGCTCTGGGGTCAGGGTCTTGCAGCGCCTCGGCGGAGAGTTCGGCAAAGCCGGGAATTCCGCTGTATTTCCAGTGGTGACTGGAAGCCGTGGTGACTCCGCTGGCGCTGGCGCGCTGGTCGCCGTTGCCCAAGGTCTGTGCACTTTCCTCGCAATAGGGGAGAGACCATTTTGGGGTCTGCAAATTCCATCGGTAATAGGTGGCCTGGTCGGTGGCGCGCCATTCGTCAAAGCCTATGAGTTGTGTGCCTCCGCTGCGCTCGACGTGGTTTCTGTAGACGCCCAAAAACAGGCAATCGGCTTGCGGGATGAGGGCCGTGTCCGACCAAGTGCGTGATGGGGTGAGTCCGTCCCGATTGACCACGTTGACGACCAGGTCGCGTAGGCGTGT
>TBL_comb47_HYPODRAFT_10006531_pt1 | contig 12583 bp, 11 predicted proteins | sample TroBogypolimnion_40_FD_10682 | JGI IMG/M metagenome (IMG submission 10682)
TTATCATTTTATTTTAGCTAACGAAGAAGCAACTACTGTTGGTGCTACTCCTCCTGCTATTGAATTATTTTTTACTGATTATTCTAATACATTATTACAAAAAGACTCTGCTTATTTTGTAACAGTTCAAGGTTTTGGTGGTACTGATACTGTATGGTTAGCTGTTGGAAGTAGTAAAAACATTCAACCTGACTACAGTCAATATGTATATGACACTGACAATACTTGGTATTATTACCCAAGAGGAACTGCTCCTGCAATGATTAGATTGAATACTTCTCCAACTAACGTTGGTGGTATTAATGAAAAAGCATTAAATGCTAGTCTATATCAAAACATGCCAAATCCTGCTGCTAAATCAACAAGAATTTCTTATGAATTAAAGACTATGGATAATGTAGTTGTTGAAATATATGATTTCATGGGACAAAAAGTTAAGTCTTTCAACGAAGGTCATAAAACTGCCGGATTCTATAGTATTGATGTTAATTTAAGTGGTTTCGCAAGTGGAACTTACTTCTATACTTTAAGAACTGACAAAAACGTAGCAACAAAGAAAATGATTGTTGTTAAATAATAAGTTTTTTAAGATTTATATTTTAAAAAGAAGCTATCCTCAAAAAGGGTAGCTTCTTTTTTTTATTTAGATAAGACAAATAGTCAAATAATTTTATCCAACAATGTGAAATGAAAATGCCTTCATTAGTAGGAGGTACGACGAAGCAATCTACTGAACAATGACAATTAAGATTGCTTCGCTTCGCTAATAATGACAACAAGAGCTTATCAGAGTAGACACATCTATTACATTATAGTATTAATGAAGTGATAGGTTGTTAAAAACAAAAAAGAGGGTGATTAAATTAATAATCACCCTCTTTTTGATTGTTGTTCAGTTTTATGTGAACTTTGTGTGCGGATGAAGGGACTCGAACCCCCACGTCTCTCGACACCAGATCCTAAGTCTGGCGCGGCTACCAATTACGCCACATCCGCTCTTAGAATTTTCAGACTGCAAAGATACTCATTTTTTCGTTACTGCCAAAATTGTTTATCATTTAATTAAATAATAATTCTGTTTTGAAAAATAAGAGCTCCAGTAAGGATAATAACGAAAGCTCTTATTCTTATTATCAGTTTAAACCTCTTTCTTTTTTTCTTTTTTTGGTTTAATGTTTGTAGATCTTACAGCTATTTTTAAGATGCCTGTTACAGGTAAACTCTCAAAGGCTATCATAAAATACAAGGCATCATCAGGACCTAAACCGGAGCCTTTTTTTACTACTCTTGTATTTTTAGGTATTAATATCCCATAGTCAGGGACTTCTGTTGCTAAATTTACTGATTTGAAAGCGGTAATATCTTTATCAGTATTATTATCAAAAACTATATACTTTTTAGGAGTTGATTGTACCTGAGGCAGATTCATAATTAGTTCATCTGCTCCTTGTATTTGATAATTATCTTTTAGCACACGTGCAGGATTGGTTTCATTTGGTTTTAAAAGGTTAGTATTAAAATAAATTAATATTTTAGTTAAATTACCTGGATATAATTCCATTAAGCCACCTATTATCGAAAATACTGCATTGTAGGCATTTGTTAAGATGGTATCGATACCTGTGCGGTCGAATCTTACATCACCTTTATCATCTAATTTTGTTGTCGATAATAGTTCTAAGGCATTAACCCATGTTGTGGCTTCTGCTAAAATAGCTGATGAAGTAGGTGTTTTAGTGCCCATACGTAATAGCCATCCATTGTATTTCACAATTCTTTCGCCTTCGCTTCCTCCGCTTAACTTTTCTCTATCAGTAAGAAAAAAGAATTTCAAAACATCCTCATCGTCGGGGAATGCTAAGGTTGTCATGGCTTGAAGCCTATCTAATAATTTAGGTAATTCTTTTTCTTTTTTCTCGAATTTGCTTACAAATTGAGTTATAATTCCTAAGTCTGTATCTCTGTTTGCCATACCGGCTTTGAGCAATTGCACATGTGGAGCCAACTTGACTGTAAATGGCAATATAGTTGCATCAATTGGGTCGTGGCAAAGCCTGATGTATATATCCGGAATGAAATCATTACTTCTTATAATTCCATTTCCCTTACCTTTTAATACAACAGCTATAAGGTGTTCGAATTCTCTTTTTTCTTCTGCTTCAGTCATAATATGATTTTTTTTAATTAAAATAAAATATAATATAAGTTTGTTCCGTAAATACCGGAATTTTAAATTAATGATAATAAATGTGGCTAAAAGATATTAGTCTCGATGAACTATGTGCCTGAAGAGGGCAATAAAACGATAAGAAGAGAAGCAAATATATGTTTTCATTGTGTAATTATAAATCGTAAGATTAAACCTTACGAGGCTGCAATGTTAGTTCTAATTATTGGAATAAAAAAATATAATGGCAAAATAAAATAATTATTTTTCATTTATTTTTAATTAACCTTAATAAAAGGCAGGTGTAATCTTCATAAAAGCACACAATTACAGTGGATAAGGAGAAGTTGTTATTTAAAAGACAGGAAGATAAATTATAACGTTTGTTGCCTTTCTTTAAAAAAAAGGCTTACTCCTATACTGTTTGATACCTTTCTTTAAAAAAAAGGCATACTTCTATACTGTTTGATACCTTTCTTTAAAAAAAAGGCGTACTCCTATACCGTTTGGTTCCTTTCTTTAAAAAAAAGGCATACTCCTATACCGTTTGGTTCCTTTCTTTAAAAAAAAGGCATACTCCTATACTGTTTGGTTCCTTTCTTTAAAAAAAAGGCATACTCCTATACCGTTTGGTTCCTTTCTTTAAAAAAAAGGCATACTCCTAAACCGTTTGGTTCCTTTCTTTAAAAAAAAGGCTTACTCCTATACTGTTTGGTTCCTTTCTTTAAAAAAAAGGCTTACTCCTATACTGTTTGGTTCCTTTCTTTAAAAAAAGAGAACCAAACGATACTAAGCAGACCTCTTTTGTTTTTGTATATGTCTTTAAAAATGGATGTTATGATAAAATAAATTAATTATTTTTAAATAAAGATGAATATAGAGGTAAAAGGAAGAAATAATTAGTGTTAAAACTCATTTGTTAATTAATTTTATTACTTTTGTACTATTCTTAATTATAAAAGGACGTTAGCTTAAAAACCAAGTTCCTACGACTTTTTACTTAATATTAATCGCCACAAGGAATTAAATGAAAACAAATAGATATGAGAAAAATATTAGCTATAGCATTCATAAGTATAACTATCATTGGTCATAGTCAAACAAGTTGGCTTGTAAAAAAACAAATTGCATTTGACAAAACAGACAGTACAAAGGCTACTCAAGTAGAATATACATCCAAGAATATAACATTGAGAGATTGTAATGGATTCCCTTCCAATGATTATATGACTGCTTTATTTACGGAGTATGATTTTAATAAGAATATTATAAATGATTATACTGTTTTTATAGGTAATGATACTTGTTATGTAAGTTTAGATAATTCGAAAATTATAAAACGCAAATTAGAATTAATTAATGAATACAAGGTTATAGCAAATTATAAATGTCAAAAAGGCATTTTTCCTAAAAATGATGCAGATAAGACTCGTGAGTTAATAATTTGGTTTACTACTGACAGTACGCTAAAAGATTTTTTTTATGATAAAAGAGTTAATATCGAAGGAGTGGTATTAGAATCAGAAAACTTTGTAGGGATTCATACAACTACTGAACTTTCAATAATAAAAACAGAACCAGAAATACTAAAAATTATGAGATCAATAAAACCTTGTGATTTAAGAGTACCTCAAGGAATGTAAATAATTATATTAATATATTATAAATATTCCCGCATGCCAATATATACAGTGATTTTTGTCTTTACTTCTCTTTTATATTTAAACCCGAGCTTCGGTTATAAATATAAAAAACATCCAAAAGAAAAGGAAATTGATAAAAAACAAAGAGCGGCTACCAAATAAATGGCAGCCGCTCTTTATAATATAATGTATGTGTTTAATTAAAGTTTACAACAAATGGCAGTCTTGCCTGCACACCTTTTAAATCAGTAATTGTTTGTAAGGCCTTATAATAAACATAATTCTGACCTAATTCTTTTTCTAATAAAGTAGAAGTACTAGCTCCCGTAAAGGCCTCCATCAATTGATTGAAAAACATTTTCTGCTTAGGATATTCAACCACTTTATATTTATCGAGCTTGGCAAGTTTGGCAGCTTCGGCTACAGCCACATCCATACCGCCAAACTCATCAATCAATCCAATTCTTTTAGCATCTGTACCGCTCCAAACCCTACCTTGACCTATGCTGTCAACTTCAGCTACAGTCATTTTGCGACCTTCGGCCACATGTGTAATAAAGGTTTTGTAAATATGTTCGATCTCGCGTTGCAATACCATCTCCTGATAAGCACTCATCGGGCGCTTGCCTGTAAGATAAATAGAATTTTTATTGGTTTGGATAGTGTCAAAAGTAATCCCAAGCTTATTGCTGAACATTTTCTGAAGGTTAGGGATAATTCCAAACACACCGATAGAACCCGTAATTGTATTTGGATTGGCAATGATTTTAGTGGCACCACAGGCAATGTAATATCCACCCGAAGCAGCATAATCGCCCATCGAAACCACCACAGGTTTAACGTTTTTAGCCAACACAACCTCACGCCATATAATATCCGAAGCCAAAGCATCGCCACCAGGAGAATTTACACGTAGCACAATTGCCCTTATCGAAGTGTCGAGCCTAGCATTGCGGATGGCGTTTGATATCCTCAAAGAACCAATAGACTCGTCAGTTCCTTCGCCACTTACAATATTTCCATAAGCATAAATAACAGCAATCCTGTTTCTGGTAAACTTCTTATCATCATCAAAGTTAACTGCTCTTTTATAATCAGCAAGTGCTACAAAACCGGGGTCATGTTTTGTACCTACCTTATTCTTTAAGATATCGAGCATTTGATCTTTATAAATTAAAGAATCAACAAATTTATATTTCAATGCACCTTCTGCATCTTGTACCAGCATATTGTCGGCAATATTCTGAATTTCCGGCTCACTAATCTTTCTAGTTTCAGAAATTCCTTTAACAAATTGTTGCCAGATACTTCCAATAAATTCACGAGTCTGTTCCCTGTTAGCTGCACTCATTTTGTCGAGGATAAAAGGCTCAACTGCACTTTTAAACTTCCCATGACGCACAACTTGTATCTTAACATCCAGCTTCTGTAACAAACCTTTATAGAACATAAGTTCTGCTCCCAATCCTCTAAAGTCAACCATCCCCTGACTGTTAAGATAAATTTTATTAGATACCGTTGCCAGATAATACGCTTTCTGCGAATAAACTTCACTATAACTATAAATAAATTTACCCGAAGTTTTAAAATCAATCAAAGCATTGCGAATCTCTTCAACACTTGCCATACCAGCCTGTATTGTGCTAAGATCAAGGAATACACCTTTGATGTTAGCATCATTTTTAGCAGCACCAATGCAAGCAATAATATCATTTAATCCCGGTTCATTTTTGCTTTCCATCTTATTAAAGTCGAAATTAGCAAAAGGATTAGCAGGAGTTCTTTCCTGAATGACTCCATCCAATTTAATGTGAAGAATAGAATTTGGCTGTACGGCAACTATATCTTTCTTTGAGAATGCAATCATTGACCCGATAAATCCAAAGAAAATAAACATTACAACGATCATTGTAAGGAAAGTTCCTAACATTGATGCAAACATAAACTTAAAGAACTGTTTCATAATATGTGCAATTTTAATTGTTTAAATAATATTGATTTTATTAATTTTTTTTATTACGACAATATTTTGCCTTCTGTAATAAGGATACAAATGTATTATTAAATTTCATAACAGCTATCATAAAAAGCGAAAAATATTTTTTTATTTTAGAACTCTCTTTTTAATGCTACCGCAAATCATTATTTATCTTAATTTTGCAGCTTGATAAATGCTGTTACTTATGAGTGAAACATATTTATTGTTAGGAGGAAATATTGGTGATACTAAGGCAATTCTTAAAGATGCAATTAAAGTAATTGAGTCATCAAGTGGAATTGTTCTTAAAAAGTCATCAGTTTACAAATCGGAAGCCTGGGGATTTAAATCTGAACAAGCTTTTTTAAATCAGGTAATATTATTACAAACAAAGCTATCTCCTGAAGTTTTATTGCATACAATATTATCTATAGAACAGCAGTTGGGCAGAGAAAGAGATACAAATGAAGGTTATAGCTCACGACTGATTGATATTGACATTTTGTTTTATGATAATCTAATTATAAATCAGGAGTCATTAACTGTTCCTCATCTACTCTTGCATAAAAGACGTTTTACTTTATTGCCATTAAATGAAATTGCAAAAGATTATATTCATCCAATATTAAATAAGAGTATAAATGAGCTATTGCTCGAATGTCCCGATGATTCTATAGTAAATCTTTATGAATAAAATTTATCAAATGTGAGCAATTGTTTAAATGGATTGTTGTATATCTTTTATTTATTGACATTAGATTTTTAGTGCTTTTGTCAAAAGTTTAATAATAATAATAAATATTTACATAATAATATAAGTCTATGAAAAGTTTAAAAAAGATAATTCTATTAGGAATAGTAACAACTATTCTGGTTTCATGTACCTCAAACCCTATAAAACCCGAACCTAATAAAATTGTATATGCTGATGATACAACGATGGTTTATAACAGACATCTTGTTATGTCAGTTTTATATCAACAAAGAGCCGCTGAATGCAAAGCATTGTATTACCAAGCATTTAATATAGCTCATCTAATGCTCGATAATGATCTTGACAAAAAAGATATTAAAGGCAAACGAGCAGTTGTGGTTGATATTGATGAAACCATTCTTGACAATAGTCCTTTTGAAGCTAAAATGATTACTCAAAATGCAAAATTCCCTAACGATTGGAATAATTGGGTAGAACTTGCAAAGGCTAAAGCTGTCCCGGGTTCTGTAGATTTCTTAAATTATGCAGTTTCAAAAGGTGTTGAAGTCTTCTATATTACTAATCGCACTCAAAAAGAAGCTACCATAAAGAATCTTAAAGAACAAAAGTTTCCTATGGTCGATAGTTTACATCTTATGTTGAAACAAGATTCAACAGCATCAAAAGAAAAACGCCGTAAGAAAGTAATGGAGAAATATCATATAGTATTATTAATGGGTGATAACCTAGCAGATTTCTCAGAAGTCTATGATAAAAACAATCCTGAAATTCGTGATGCTAAAACCAATGAACTTCGTAATGAATTTGGCAAGAGGTTTATTGTTTTACCTAATGCTATGTATGGTGATTGGGAAAGGGCAATGTATGATAATAGTAAAACGTTTACAAATAAAGAAAAAGCTGAGATTAGGAAAAGTAATCTGATAGATTATTAACTTATATATAACTCTAAAATACAAAACCTGTTATTACTTAACAGGCTTTTTGTTTTATTTAAGTATTTTTTACTGTGAAAAAGATTAAAGTGTTTTAGGAACTTTAACCTATAACAAAGAAAGGCTGTTCATTTAATGAACAGCCTTTCTTTAGTTCTTTATAATTTAAAATTGAAAAAAGATTATAAATGATTAATCTTTTTCATTAATTTTGATTTTAAATTACCTGCTTTATTTTTATGTATAACAGATTTCTTTGCCAATTTATCAATCATTGAAAGCATTTTTGGTAACTTTTCAGAAGCAGTAGCTTTATCAGTTAGTTCTCTGAAAGATTTTAATGCATTACGCATAGTTTTAGCATAGTATCTATTACTAATTCTTTTTGCTTCGTTTGATCTGATACGTTTTAGTGATGATTTATGATTAGCCATCTCTTTTTTTTAATTTAAATTATTTAATTTTTCGTAGCCCGTAGGGGATTCGAACCCCTGATTTCTAGGATGAAAACCTAGCGTCCTGGGCCATCTAGACGAACGGGCCCTAATTCTATTCCCATATATTTGGGAGTGCAAAAGTAGGAATAATTTTCTAATTGACAAATTTATTTTGCAATTATTTTTATTTTATTCCATCTTGATCCGCTTGAAACTTGAATCCTAGACGTTTGCCAGTACTAATTGGCATGTTGTCAATACTAGTTTGCATATCATAAACTGTAACTTCTTTTACTGCATCATAAGGTGGAGTTAATAAATCGAAGCTAATTGTATATTCAATAGCCTTTTCTATAATATCATGTGCATTTTCTTTATTGATAACAGATGTTGGGAAATTATTATATAACCATCCTAATTCACGTTTTCCTTCTATAAAGTAATGCTTTTCTTTATTTACGAATATTCTTCCAATAAGATAACCAAGATCATTCTCACGATTATATTTAAATGAATCTGCTAAGAAATTATATATATTTATAACACCACAATAGGATCTTTCATTATCTTCTTTGATATATGATGTACGCATTACTTCATGATTTCTTGAGAACTCGAAAATATTTGTATGCATTACAAAGATTAGCACATCTCCTGCAAACTTCATTTCAAATTCAAATTCACCTTTATCTTTATATTCAAATGATATCCTTTTTTCATCAGGAGATAGTTGTTTCTTAAATTCTTCTGTTATTTCAATTACTGACTCTTTAAATAACTTGAAAGAATTGAGTGTATTGCTATATACATCTTGTTTTAGTGTAGCTTTCTTTAATACTTTATCAAAAAGATTTTCGGGACTATTATTTGTTTTCATTTCTAATTATTTTAAGTACAAAATTAATAAATTTTACTTATTCATCATTGTAAACATTTCTTCTCCTTTTAATCGCAAGTTTTTTGCATTGCCAATAGTTGCTTCTATTACATTATTCTTTAATGCTTCCATTGTTTCTACTATAAATTCTGAAACTGTGATACCATAATGTGATTGTGATTTATCTTCTCTACTATCTGAACCTAATTCTGTTTCAACTGCGGGTGGTGCAACTTCAATTACTTTAACTGAAGTATTCTTAAATTGGTGTCTTATTGTCAATGTTAAGGAATGGAAAGCAGCTTTTGTAGCACAATAAACCGGCATCATAGCTAGTGGAGCAAAAGCTAAGCCTGATGTTATATTTATGATAGTAGCGTCTGCTTTACCAGCTAAATGTATTGCAAAAAGTGAAATTAAATGAATTGGTGCAGTAATATTAGTTACTATTTGTGCATTTATTTTTTCTAAATTAACCTCTTTTGTAAAGTCTTCAAAATATTGTACACCTGCATTATTTATTAAAACATTAGTTTCAGGATGATTTTCCAGAATCCAATTACACATTTCTACTCTTTGTCCTTCATCTGTAACATCACATCTATAAGTTATTATTTCAGGATGTTTTTCTTTTATCTTAGCTAATCTTTCTTCTCTACGACCACATATTATAACTTTGTTTCCTAAGCTAAGAAATTCTTCTGCGAAGCCTAATCCAAGCCCTGAGGTAGCTCCTGTTATTAATATTGTATTTCCTGTTAAATTCATAATGTTATTTATTAATTGTTTATTTTGTATTCTTATTTCAACTCCCAATCCTCAATTTCCATTTCTCTGCCATTAATAATATTAAGATAATTATAATATCTAATCTCACTTATTTCTCCACTATTAACAGCATCTTTAACAGCACAAACCCTTTCATGTTCGTGGGTACAGTTATTAAACTGGCATTTATTTGCAAGTAATTTCATTTCTGGAAACCAATGTGTAACTTCATCTTTGCTGAAGTTAACCATACCAAATTCTTTTATCCCCGGCGTATCTATAATAAAGCCTCCAAAAGGTAAACGGAACATCTCAGCAAAAGTTGTTGTATGTTTTCCTTTTTGATGGTAATCAGAAATTATTCCGGTTTTAAGATTCAGTTCAGGGGCTATCTTATTAATTAGTTCAGATTTACCAACACCTGAATGTCCTGAGAATAAACTTACTTTATCAGTAATAATATCTCTTAGTTCTTTAATATTTTCACCACTTAATGCAGACACTTCCATACAAGGATAACCAACTTTCTCATAAATCGACTTCAACTCATTATGATATTCCCACATCTTATCATCATAAATATCAATCTTATTAAAAACAATAACCGCAGGGATATGATATGCTTCTGCAGTTATTAAAAACCTGTCAATAAAGCCTGTGGACGTGCGTGGAGAAGCTATTGTAACAATTAAAAATGCTTTGTCGATGTTAGCCGCAAGTATATGTCGCTGTTTAGATAGATTGGTCGACTTACGAATGATACAATTAAACCTTTCCTTGATATCGGTAATCAATCCCATCGTTTCATCCGCCATCAAATGAAAAGTAACCTTATCGCCAACAGCAATAGGATTGGTAGTTTTCATACCTTTCATCTTGAAATTGCCCTTAAGTTTACATTGGATAATCTTGTCATCCAAATATAAAACAATATACCAACTGCCCGTTGTTTTTATTACTAATCCTTCCAATAATTATTCGCTTTAAAAGACAACAAATTTACGATAAGTTTTCCAATTAAACGCTCTTTATATATAATGTATCTTAAAATAAATATTTTATTCATTAATCTTTTAATCTTAAAGATTCCTATCTACCCTGATTAAGCCTTATTTAATCCATTAATATTTTTCATAAATAAAATGCAGGCAAAAATATATATTTTTGAATCTTCCCTTGATATCCCTTTAAATGAAACATATATCAGAAACTCTTTTTTTATTAAAATAATAAGCTTTCGTTTTAAATATTAATTGTAAATTTGCTTCTTTATATTTTATAGGAATAAATTACACAATTAAAATTAATTCATTTATAAATTAATCATTTACAAACAATGAAAAAAGTAGTTAAAGTTTTATTTCTTGTTGCTCTCACTGCAATAATGTTTGCTTGTGGTAAGGAACAAAAGAAAAATCCTGCCGATTATGTTAATCCAATTATCGGTACAGGTGGTCACGGGCACACATTTCCCGGTGTCAGTATGCCTTTTGGCATGGTTCAGCTAAGTCCAGACACCCGACTTGATGGTTGGGACGGTTGTGGAGGCTATCATTACTCTGATAGTATCGTTTATGGCTTTTCTCACACCCATCTTAGCGGTACCGGTTGTTCTGATTATGGTGATATTCTGTTGATGCCTACCGTTGGTGATTTAAAATGGAAAAATACGGACTATGCTTCTACTTTTTCTCATAAAAATGAAAAAGCTACTGTCGGTTATTACTCTGTTATGCTTGATAAGTACAATGTGAAAGTCGAATTAACTGCTACTAAAAGAGCCGGCTTCCATAAATATACTTTTCCTGAAAGCAAGCAATCCAATATTCTTATTGATTTAAAGCATCGCGACAAAGTTATTGCTTCTACTATTAAAATTATTGGTAAAAATGAAATTGAAGGTCTTCGTCGCTCCGAAAATTGGGCCAAAGATCAATATGTTTATTTCGTTGCTAAGTTCTCTAAACCTTTCGAATCGGTTACTATTTCCGAAAACGACACTGTGATTCCTAATTGTTCCGAAAAGGAAGGCAAAGCACTTAAATGTTATGTAACATACACCACTAAGAAAGACGAAGTAGTCTATGTTAAGGTCGGTATCTCCGCTGTTTCTGTCGAAAATGCCCGTAAGAATCTGGATGCAGAGATTAAAGACTGGGAATTTGACACTGTTAAGACTGCTGCTTACAATGCCTGGAACAAAGAGTTAGGTAAGATTGAAGTTGAAGGCGGTTCTGAAACTCAAAAGACCATTTTTTATACCTCAATGTATCACGCTTTTGTTAATCCTAACCTTTATTGTGATGTTGACGGACAATACAGAGGCAGAGATCTTAAAGTTCATAAAACAGACAACTTTGATATGTACACTGTATTCTCTCTTTGGGATACTTATCGCGCTGCTAATCCTCTTTATACCATTACTCAACCTAAAAGAGTTTCTGATTTTATCAAAACTTTCATTCGTCAATATCAAGAAGGCGGTACTTTACCTGTTTGGGAACTTTCGGGTAACGAAACAGGGTGTATGATTGGTTATCATTCAGTTCCTGTTATTGTTGATGCTTATATGAAAGGCATTAGAGACTTTGATGTTGAAAAAGCTTTTGAAGCTATGAAGAAAAGTGCCGATGAAGACAGATTAGGTCTTAAATATTACAAAGCTACAGGTGTAATTCCTAGCAATGAAGAGGGAGAATCTGTCTCAAAACTACTTGAATATGCTTATGACGACTGGTGTATTGCCCAAATGGCTAAAGCTTTGAACAAACCTGAAGATTACAAACGTTTTATCGAACGTGCTCAGTCTTATAAGAATGTTTTTGATCCATCTACAGGCTTTATGAGAGCAAGAGTTAACAATTTTTGGTTCGCTCCGTTCGATCCTACTGAAGTTAACTTCAATTATACCGAAGCTAATTGCTGGCAATATACTTTTTATGTTCCTCAGGACTTAAGTACTTTCGCTAAATACCTTGGCGGAAAAGATAAGTTTGGCGATAAACTCGATCAACTCTTTACTGTAGAGTCTAAAACTACCGGTAGAGAGCAAGCTGACATCAC
>TBL_comb47_HYPODRAFT_10006532_pt1 | contig 12582 bp, 10 predicted proteins | sample TroBogypolimnion_40_FD_10682 | JGI IMG/M metagenome (IMG submission 10682)
TGTAATAATAAAAGTATAAGTAACATTAATTGATGAACTTGTTGTGTTTGTTAGCACTTCACTAATTGTAGCGGTGGTTCCCGAGGACCCCGGCTGTGTAATACCTGCAATAGTTGGTCTGGACCATGAAAAGGTTGCTCCTAAACCACCTGAGGCAATATAGTTAAATGTTGCTCCGCTGCATATTGCCGGAGAATAGGCTTTGGACACAAAATTGGATCTGCCGCAATTATCAGAGACCAACAGATTTAGTACGATAGTCCCATTAATTGGGTTAGGGGTTGTATAATTTGTGGGATTGGTTGAGGTGCTCGAAAAAGTCCCACCTCCCGTGCTACTCCAGGTATAGGTAAAGGAACCGATTGTCCCTGATACCGCTGCACTCAAAGGATAAGTTGTATTAGAAGCTAAAAATGCCGGAAAGGATATATTGGTAATTTTAATCTCCTGTTTGGCTCCCGCCCAAAGTAAGAAATTAAAATATGCCCTCTCAGCTGCAATCTGGGAGGCTACAGTACCCCCTTTGTCTGTATAATCGTGCCCTGTTTCATACATAACCATCCCTTTGGTATTATCCCCGTATGCCGGTCCATAAGCTACAAGGACAGCCGGATTGGTTGGATAAACATAGGTAACCTTGGTTTTTGAATCGTAGTAATTATTGTCATAAACAGCGACCGTAGTGGTCCCTCTCCAGGATGATCCGGATTGAGGAAGATAAATCTCCTCTGATCCATTGCGTAAAGAGGCATCCATAGTACTCATAAACTGCATAACGGGATCGGCCGCAGTTGTTGAATTATAGGTGTACACATCGGTAGTGGGCGGATTATTATGATTGCCCCATGCCACCAATCCATTGGTAGTCAGGAAATCAAATCCCGGCATAGCTGGAATTGTAATTGTTCCGGTTCCGGAAGTGGTAGTATTGATGGCTGCACCACCCACCGTAGCAGATATCTCGAATGAATTCGTAGTCAGACCATTTGATATTACGTAATAGGTAGTCCCGGCCACTAACGGAGAGGGCAAAGTGCCCGTTGTAGCAAAGGAAACAGGCATGCCTGCAGTAAATCCGTGCGCATTCAAATTAACTACAGCAGGCGAAGCTTTTGATATTGTTACTGTTGTTGCGGCCCAGCCCATATCCAATGCACTCACCGAGTGACATCCGTCCCAAAGAAAACCACCGTTACTGATATAATTTTTTAATGCAATAACGTAAGATATCGGCCAATTCTGAGGATCTGCATGAGGCAGAACATAAATATCCCCGCAATTGGTTAGTTCAGTAGGGTTTCCTTCTTTAACATAAGAAGAGTCTAAAACTCCTGCGTTTGCATAATAGGGGGTGATCAGTCCATCATTTGCGGCATCCAAAATAGCTGTTGGCCAGCTGGTCAGTTTGCTGTATACAGGAGCGGTAAAAGCAACTGAAATGGGACCATCAATAACCGCACCATTCGATTTCCAGGTAGTTATCAAAGTGCGTACCCTTGAATTATTTGCAACATCTTCTGCTGATACAATAAAAGGGCCTCCGCTGTAACTCTTGCCCCCGGCACCTGCAGGTAAAGTAAAATCAACCCCATCTTTGGCTTTGGACGAATTAATTGACCAGTAAACAGGTACATTTATCCGAATCATGGCATATACAAATCCATAGGGTTTCAAGCCGACATTTAAAGAGGAATTCTGACCCACATCAACTATATATGCTCCGGCATTAAAGGTCTGATTTGGGTTCTGACTAAAGGAAGTCAGCATCTTCAACAGAAGTGCAAAAACTAAAGCAAATCGTCTTAATCTCGAACTTGGTATGTTTAAAGTATTCATAATCTTAAGATTTTTCGATGATGTGGAGATTTACAAATTGCAAACGCATTTATCATTATTAATTAAACGGCTGTTAAACAGACCTCTTTTTTATCTTCTCTTCGTAGTAAAAAAAGGTCAGCAATCAAAGTTAAATCTGAAAAAGGCAATAGTCGGATGTTAACCGGTTATTTTCGTTTATAAACGGAAATAATCGGTTATAAACGAATAAAATAAACCGGGAATTTGTATCTTAGTGAAATAGAATTCCTAATCCTTTTTCGGGATTGGATTAGAGTGCAGTTTACGGCTTGATAATCTAAAAGAAGATCTTAATTATGAAAACAAAGGATATAAGAAGTGATGCGGGAAAATTGCGTCAAAGGGCGGAAAAATTGCTAAACCAAAAGTCGTCAAAAACCAATTTGAAACTTTCAGAGGAAGAAATGGTCAAACTCATCTATGAATTGGAGGTGCATCAGGTGGAGCTGGAGTTACAGAATGAAGAACTCAGACTGGCCCAAAGTGCAGCAGCCCGCTATGCTGAAAGATATCTGGAACTGTATGATTTCGCCCCCATAGGTTATCTGACTCTCTCAAAAGAGGGTGCCATTATCGAAATAAACCTTTTTGCTTCAATAATGTTGGAAAGAGATCGCTCCAAATTAATAAACAGTCAATTTGGTTTTTTTATCTCCAATGAGACCAAATCGGTCTTCAACCATTTTCTCCGGAGAATATTCTCGGACTGTGCGAAAGAAACCTGTGAAGTAACCCTCTTCTATGACCATAAACCGGAAATTTATGTCCGTCTCACCGGAATTATTGACAGCAACAAGGAACAATGCCTGGTAACCGTTATGGATATCACCGAACAAAAACAGGCTGAAGCGGAACTGGAGAAATGGGCCGCCCTTTTTAAACCCAAGGTAAATTAATCGGCAAAGGCATTGGTGTTCAGGGGAAAAATAAAGCCCAACATGTTGCAAATCAACAGTTGGGCTTTAAAATGGGTGGAAGATGGGGCTTGAACCCACGACCTCTGGAACCACAATCCAGCGCTCTAACCAGCTGAGCTACATCCACCATTTTGCGGTTGCAAATATAGAGAATGTTTTCTGATTCGCCCAAATGATTTATTAACTTTGTTTGCCGTTAATTATCCGGATAAAAAGGAGATCCATTATTAGGCGGCAGGATAAAAAAACAGTTGATTCTATCCGGGGGTTGAACGATTTTTAAGAATAAGATTTTGCAATCAAACAGCACCTATAGTCATCGACCCAAATTATGAACAACCGGAACTTCAATTTTTATAAAAAAGCGGAATGAATTATTTACTCGACAACCCGGATGCAGAGCGGATTTATCAGGAGATCTTATTAAAAATTAAACGTTTGCAAAACCGCGATGTGGTCATCTCCATGCAAAAAAGAGGAATTGCCTATAAAGTAAACTTTGGGGTTTCAATCCCCTTATTACAAGGTATCGCTTCAGAATATCCCCAAAATCATCTGGTGGCCCTCAAATTATGGAACAAACAATGGCGTGAGACAATGATTCTGGCTACCCTTCTGGAAGTACCTGCAGAAGTCACTGAAAATCAAATTGATTTCTGGGTAAAGAATTTACAATCCGTTGAAATCGCAGAACAGGCTGCCATGAACTTATTTTCAAAAACCGGGTTTGCCTATCAGAAAGCCTTCGAATACTGCATCAGCAAAAAACTGCTGACTAAAATTACGGGACTTCTCACAATCGGGCGATTAGCACTTACAGATCGGAGCGCACCGGATGAAAATTTCGATCCTTTTCTTGAATTAATGTCACCGCTTTCAAGGGACTCGCAATTGGCTACTGTTTTTTCAAGGATATTCATTCAGATTGGGATGCGGAACACAAATCTTCATGAATTAGTGATCCGGCACGCTACAATTCTAAAAACAATCGATTCGGAAGTTTCACTGAACAATTCACAATTAATCCTGAACGAGCTGGATTGTGAAGAGGTCAGGGAAATTGTCAGCCGACGTCAACAGGGAATCTGATTTTACTGAAAAATCTTCTTTTGCCCTTTATATTGCACCCAATTTTTAAATGACTATTTTCACCATCCAAATTAAGCCCAGTTTTTAACAATGCAAGTATTTGAAGTAAAGGACAATAGTACGATAAAGGCATTTCATGGCGTTGCCCGTGATATTTATAAAGACGATCCAAATTGGGTGCCCCCGATAAAAGCACTTGAGGATGCCACTTTTGACCCGGCAAAAAATGCATTCTTCGAACATGGTGAAGGGATCCGTTGGATACTGGTCAATGATTCGGGAAAACCAATTGGAAGAATAGGTGCCTTTATTAACCGGAATAAGGCCTATTCATTTCAGCAACCAACCGGCGGGTGCGGTTTTTTTGAGTGCATAGAAAATCAGGAGGCAGCGAATCTCCTCTTCGACACGGCCAAAACATGGCTGGCTGAAAGGGGCATGGAAGCGATGGACGGCCCGGTTAACTTCGGAGAAAATCTGCTGAACTGGGGCCTTCTTGCAGAAGGTTTTATGCAACAGGGATTTGGGATGCCTTACAATAAACCCTATTACCTTCAACTATTTGAAAATTATGGCTTTAAAATATATTTTAAGCAATACAGCTATCACCTGAATCATAAAGAACCTTTTCCGGAACGATTTTGGAAAATTGCTGAATGGGTCGCAAAAAAGCCCGATTTCAGGTTCGAACATGTCCGGTTTGACAATATCGAGAAATATATTCAGGATTTTGTAAAAATTTACGAACTGGCATGGGCACGGCACGATAATCACCAGGCAGTTAACCTGGATGATATCCGTGGCATGATGAAAATTGCCAAACTCATTGCAGATGAAGAATTTATATGGTTTGCATACTATAAGGATGAACCGGTACTCCTCTTTGGAATGATCCCTGACTGGAATCAGATTTTGAAAAAATTAAATGGGAAGGCCAATCTCTGGAGCCTGATCAAGTTTATATGGTACAAAAAAATCAGGACAATTACCCGGGCAAGGATTTTATTAATGGGTGTAGTCCCCAAATTCCAGGGAACCGGTCTGGAGTCGGCCGTTTTCTGGCACCTGGACAAGGTCATGCAGCGGAAGTTATGGTACAATGAGGTTGAACTTTCATGGGTAGGTGATTTTAATCCGAAGATGATGGCAATTTATACCTCGGTAGGCAGTGTCCCTGCAAAGACCCATTACACAATGCGCTATCTTTTTGACCCGAATGCCCCTTTCGAAAGGGCCCCGATGCTGATGAAACCCACTTTATCAAACCCGAAAAAAGAAGATTGATCAGACACTAATGGTATTTTTATCGGTTTGAGGCGCCAAATATCGGATTACACCCGTGATATTTCGTGAAACGAGAGCACAAAAGCCTCACCCACGAAATACTTGTAATCTTTAAGTTGTTGGAAAAGAAAATTTAAAAATACTTTTAAAAATACTATTGCAAATTATTGAAGTATGCTTATCTTTGCACCCCATATCCAGGTAAACGATTTTAGAATACGATATTTAATAAATTATAATACACATGAAAAAGGGAATACATCCGGAAAGTTATCGGTTGGTCGCATTTAAAGATATGTCAAATGAGCATACTTTTATCACCAGATCATCAGCTGCATCAAAAGAGGTCATTGAAATTGATGGCGTTGATTATCCGCTTATTAAGGTGGAAATTTCCAATACTTCTCATCCTTTCTATACCGGCAAGATGAAACTTGTTGATACAGCAGGACGCGTTGATAAATTCATGACCCGCTATTCAAAACATATGGACAAACGCAAGTCCTAATTTTAAAATATTGTGAAAAAAACCCGTATTTAAACAGTACGGGTTTTTTTTTGTACTATTTTTACATAACAATAGCCTTGATCCTGGCGATCTTTAACCATTGGGAGGATTCTGGCATACTATTTGACCATTTGTTATCCCCCTCTGTTTCAGAGCAGGCTTAAGACAAATTGTCATTGCTTTAAATTGAATATGGAAAACAAAAAAAATAAAGGGCAAAAAAATAACTTCTTATTTTCCAGAGAGATAGAAGATCAGGATGATTTTATACCGATTATGGTTGATGGAGATGATGCAGATCTCAATATGATTGAGGTGCCGGCTGTACTGCCAATCTTACCGCTTCGCAACACGGTTCTTTTCCCGGGAGTTGTAATGCCTATAACCGTTGGGAGGCAAAAATCGTTATTGCTTATACGGAATGCCTATGCCGGGAATAAACTGATAGGAACGATCGCACAAAAAGATGGACAGGTAGAGGATCCGGAGATTGCAGATCTCTACCAGGTTGGGACAATGGCTGAGATCCTGAAAATTCTCGAGATGCCCGATGGCTCCACCTCGGTGATCATTCAGGGGAAACGGCGTTTCAGAATACACGCACTCAAAGAGTCTGTCCCTTATTTTTCGGCTACGGTAAATGTGCTTGATGATGTCCTGCCCAAAACCAAAATGAATGAATTTGCTGCCCTTGTTGAATCTCTTAAGGATCTGGCGCTAAAAATTGTAAAGTCATCGGGAAATATTCCACCTGAAGCACAGTTTGCGGTTAAAAACATTGAAAATGACACGTTCCTGATTAATTTTATCTGTAACAATACCGAACTCAGTGCAGCAGAAAAGCAGGAGTTACTTGAATTGGATGACCTGCGTGAGCGAAGCACCATTTTACTTACCTTTTTGGTACGTGAGGTTCAGATGATCGACCTTAAGAAAGATATTCAGAAAAAAGTAAAGGTCGATATGGATCAGCAGCAACGCGAATATCTTCTGCACCAACAAATTAAAACAATTCAGGACGAATTGGGGGGCAATCCCTCTGAACAGGAGATCTCAGAACTCAGGAGGAGGAGTTTGGATAAAAAATGGAGTGCCAATATTCAAACTGTTTTTGAGAAAGAGCTTTCGAAGCTTACCCGGATGAATCCTGCGGCAGGAGAATATTCAGTACAATCGGGTTATCTTGATACCTTCCTTGAACTTCCGTGGAATGTCTATTCGGAAGATAATTTTGACCTTCGAAATGCCGAGCGGATTCTCGATGAGGACCATTATGGCCTCGAGAAGGTCAAGGACCGGATTCTTGAACACCTTGCCGTACTAAAATTAAAAGGTGATATGAAATCGCCCATCCTCTGTCTTTACGGCCCCCCCGGAGTTGGAAAAACTTCCCTGGGGAAATCGGTGGCCAGGGCACTCGGGCGTAAATTCGTCAGAATGAGTCTGGGTGGTCTTCATGATGAATCGGAAATTCGCGGACACCGAAAAACCTATATCGGAGCCATGCCTGGCAGGATAATTCTAAACCTCAAAAAGGCCGGGACCTCAAATCCGGTTTTCATTCTGGATGAAATAGATAAGGTGTCAAGTGACTTTCATGGAGATCCGGCATCAGCATTACTTGAAGTCCTTGATCCTGAGCAAAATAGCGAGTTTCACGACAACTACATTGACCAGGATTTCGATCTTTCCCGGGTCATGTTTATTGCCACTGCCAATACTTTGAACACCATTCATCCTGCTCTGAGGGACCGGCTTGAATTAATCGATGTGAGCGGCTATCTGATCGAAGAAAAGATAGAGATTGCTCAGCGCCATCTTATTATGCGCCAACTTATAAACCATGGGCTGTCAAAGAATGATTTAAAATTCACGAAAGAGGCGCTCGTCCGTTTAATTGAAGATTATACCAGGGAATCGGGTGTCCGTGAAATGGATAAGCAAATCGCAAAAGTCACCAGACGTATCGCCCGGAAAATCGCTTTCCAGGAGGATTACAACAAAAAAATCGGTGTTCCGGAGATCAGGGAATATCTTGGATCTCCACGGTACAATAAAGAGAGCTACGAAGGGAACGAATATGCAGGCGTTGTTACAGGACTGGCATGGACCTCGGTCGGAGGTGAGATTCTATATGTGGAAACCAGCCTAAGCCAGGGAAAGAGTAAATTTACAATCACCGGTAACCTTGGTGAAGTGATGAAAGAATCGGCAGCAATTGCTTTTGAATATTTAAAGTCTCACAGTTTGCAGCTCGGATTAAAACCCGAAGTCTTCGAAAAATGGGATGTCCACATGCATGTGCCTGAAGGGGCCATACCCAAAGACGGACCCTCGGCAGGTATAACGATGGCTACCGCCCTGGCTTCTGCTTTCACACAACGGAAAGTAAAAAAAGGATTGGCCATGACCGGGGAGATCACCCTGCGGGGCCGGGTAATGCCAGTTGGCGGAATTAAAGAAAAAATCCTTGCGGCAAAACGTGCCGGAATTAAAGAGATAATCCTTTCGAAAGAAAATAAAAAAGATATCGAAGAGATCAAGGAAATATATCTAAAAGGGCTTACTTTCCACTATGTTGTCAATGTGGATGAGGTTTTTGAGATCGCACTTATGGATGAACTTATCAAAAATCCGCTGGCCATCTCTTAAGACACACCCTGACAAAAAGAAAATGAAAAACCGTTACCAATAAAGTAGCGGTTTTTTGCTTTTTATGAGTTCATTACTGCTGTTATTTCCATATCCTTAATAACCGGTTTTCTTTATCAAAACGACAGCCTGTACCGAAATTCCCTCTTCTCTTCCCTCAAAACCCAGCTTTTCGGTAGTGGTGGCTTTAATGTTAACTGCTTCAACATCAATAGTCAAGACACTGGCTATTGCGGCTTCCATACCCGGAATATACTCCTTCAGCCGGGGTCGCTGTGCAGAAATGGTGGCATCAAGATTCACCAGTCTGAATCCCTTCTCCCGGACCATCCGGTACGTTTCAGCAAGTAATACCTTGCTGTCAATACTTTTTAACTCCGCCGAAGTGTCAGGAAAATGGTAGCCAATATCCCGAAGTTTTGCAGCCCCCAGCAAAGCGTCACAAATGGCATGAAGCAATACATCCCCGTCCGAATGGGCAACCAGCCCCTTGTCATGGGGAATCAGGATCCCCCCGATCCAAAGTGTTTCTCCTTCAGCCAACTGATGAACATCATACCCCAATCCGATGCGATAACTCATTGTGATTTATAATTTTTAATTTAATTCATTAAAGTTCTGCCATTTAGTACTATCCGGATGTTCAAGGCATACGCAATATTTTATAACCGCATTCGCACCCTGTTTGATCTTTCAAACCACAGTCTAACCCTCCCAAAGGGAAGAAAGTAGTTAATGTAAGTGTAGCTCCCCCTTTGTTGAGAGGGCGCATAAATGCCCAACCAATTTTGTAAAGTGACAAGAATCAAATCTCCGCCTTAAAATTCCGCATCCAATTATTAATCATCAGGCTGATTAATAACAATATATCAGATAAAGTCAGATCCATGAATTTAATATCATCGGAGTAAATATGTTTACTCTTTTTCAGAAAATTAATCATTCTGGTTTCGATATTTTCCAATATATTTGTACCACTTAGTTTCCTCAACCGGGAATCGGGTAAAACCGGCTAATTAAACGGTAAAATATTTGATTTTTACTTATATTTGTATTTTAAAATTAAAGTGAATTTAAACGACATCGAAATATGAAGCTCAATGTTTTTGTTTATCTGGTTTTATGTTTGCTGATTGCATCCTCCTGTAGTTTAGTCAAAGGTAAGAAAAAAAGTACGTCATCAACAACTGGTTGGGCTTACAATAATCCTAAAAACGGTGGATTTGAATATCGTTCCGGATATACGCAGACGGCAGGTCCGGGACTGGTTTATATCCAGGGGGGAACTTTTACCATGGGACGGGTCGAGCAGGATGTTATGTTTGAAAACAATAATACTCCCCGCCGCGTTACGGTTGCTTCATTTTACATGGATGAGACTGAAGTCCGCAATGTTGACTGGCGCGAATACCTCTATTGGTTACAGCGGGTTTACCCGAATGACCGGGACATTTACAAAGCCGCCCTCCCTGATACACTTGTATGGCGCAACGAACTCTCTTATAATGAGCCATATCTTGAAAACTACCTTCGCCATGCGGCTTATTCGGAGTATCCGGTGGTCGGAGTAAGTTGGGTTCAGGTTGACAAATATTGCAAATGGAGAACAGACCGGGCTAATGAACAGATTCTTATTGAAAATCAAAAACTACAACCTGACCTTGCTCAGACCGGAGATAAAGTTTTTACCACAGATGGTTACCTCAATGCAGCTTATGATGGGGTAGATGGCAAAAGGCCACTTAAAAATTTAAGCAAAGACGGTGGTACCCGCCGGGTGAATATGTCAGACGGATTAATCAAACCACGTTACAGACTCCCTACCGAGGCTGAGTGGGAATATGCAGCTCTTGGACTTTCGGGAAATACAGAAGACGAAGTAGTTCTTGAACGGCGCATATATCCATGGAATGGAAATCAGATCCGTAACTCAAGCAAAAAACACCAGGGTGAAATGCTGGCCAATAATGTTAGAGGCCGTGGTGACTACATGGGAGTTGCAGGATACCTCAATGACGGGTACGAGATTACAGCCCCGGTACACTCCTTTCAACCAAATGATTATGGGCTATATTGCATGGCAGGGAATGTGAATGAGTGGGTACAGGATGTATACCGGCCAAATTCATTCTCAGTAGTTAACGAATTCCAACCACTCCGGGGAAATGTTTATACCAATTTCCGCCGCGGATCAGACGGAAAAATGATTAAAAACAAATACGGGGAACTCGTTAAGGACACTGTTGCAAATTATACCAATTTCAAAGACGGTGACAGCCAGTCAGTGATTTCGGAATCAGATGAATGGAAAAACAACAACGATCCGGCATCTACCAGCCAAATGTATGCAGCCGGGGCCGCTAATTTTATTTCGAGAATCTCCGACCATAGCCGGGTTTACAAAGGTGGGAGCTGGAAAGACCGAACCTATTGGCTTAGTCCCGGCGCCCGCAGATATATGGATGAACGAAAGGCAACCAACGATATTGGTTTCCGATGCGCTATGACCCATCTTGGAGATTCGAATACCAAATCCAAATAGGAGTTAAGACCGGAATCCTAAAAAACCTCATCTAAAAATGGGGTTTTTTAATTCATATCAGTGCCATGTCAACAGAAGAATTATATCAGCTTTTTACAAAACACCCGGTTATATCGACTGATAGCCGTAACATAGAACAGAATGCCCTTTTTTTCGCGTTAAAAGGGGAAAATTTCAATGGGAACAGTTACGCCGCAAAGGCATTGGAAAATGGTGCCAAATACGCTGTTATTGACGAACCTGCCTGCAAATTAAATGATCGTTGTATATTGGTTGAGGATGTACTTAAATCCTTACAGGAGTTGTCCCGCATCCACCGGCTCAGACTAAAGATTCCGATCCTTGCTATCACTGGAACCAACGGAAAAACAACCACAAAAGAGCTGATTACGGCTGTTTTATCCAAAAAATTCAAGGTCACGGCTACGAAAGGGAACCTCAATAATCATATTGGTGTTCCGCTTACATTATTATCCATGAACCATGAGACAAGCATAGGTATCGTTGAGATGGGGGCAAATCATCCGGGTGAGATCGCCGCCTTGTGTGAAATTGCATTGCCTGACTTCGGTTTAATTACCAACGTCGGGAAAGCACACCTTGAAGGTTTTGGCTCTTTCGAGGGGGTGAGAAACACCAAGGCTGAACTTTATCGTTTTATTGAGCATAACGGGGGAAAGATCTTCCGGAATACTTCCAATCCCTGGCTAAAGGAGATGGCCGGGGAGCTTGAACCGATTGGCTACAGGACGACTCCCGAAGGCATCGGAATCGAAGGAGAGATCGTTCAGCACTCGCCAACCCTGGTTTTCAAGGCTAAATTCCCGAAAGGCTGGCTTTACCTGAAAACAAATCTTGCAGGAGGTTACAATCTTGAGAATGCAATGGCAGCCGTTTGTATCGGGAATTATTTCGGTGTGGATCCACTTGAAATAGCTGATGCAATAGAGGGTTACAAACCAACCAATAATCGCTCACAATTTATAAAAACAGCATTCAATACCCTCCTCATGGATGCTTATAATGCCAATCCTTCAAGCATGGATGCGGCGCTTGAGAATTTTAAAACATTCGATGCACCCCTGAAGGGGATTATTCTGGGTGATATGTTCGAACTGGGCGAAGCTTCCCATGAGGAACATCAGAAAATTGCGGATAAGCTTGCGACTATGAAAGTTCAAATGGTCCTGCTAACCGGAGAGGAGTTCTCGCAATGTCGCGTTTCTCCTGATTTTAAGGTATTCAGAGACAATGAATCGCTCATTCAATTTATGGAAAATTCCAAACCCCGGGGCTATCTGTTCCTTATTAAAGGTTCAAGGGGGATGAAGCTTGAGAATGTGGCAGATAAGCTATGATGAGTTTATGTCTGCGAACCTTTCTGTCTTTTCACACCTTGCGGAAGCGTTTAAATCCTTAACTTTGCAGCCATTAGTAAATACTAATTCATTATTGTGCAGAATTTAAAAGAATACATAACCCACCCCGTTTTTAAAAAGATCGGTGAAATATCGGATAAGGAAGGGGTTGAAACATATGTCGTCGGTGGTTTTGTCCGGGATGTGCTGTTAAACCGGAAACGGGAAGTCTTCGATGTCGATGTTGTGACCGTTGGCAGTGGCATTGACCTGGCAACCAAGGTTGCAGCCTCCTTGCGGCCCGGACTGAAGGTGAGTGTTTTCCACAACTTTGGCACCGCGATGTTTCGCTTCAACGATATCGATTTTGAGTTT